>Ga0307990_1001439_pt1 | contig 20080 bp, 21 predicted proteins | sample EllFjometagen129_FD_203168 | JGI IMG/M metagenome (GOLD analysis project Ga0307990, IMG submission 203168) | Marine microbial communities from Ellis Fjord, Antarctic Ocean - #129 | ecosystem: Environmental > Aquatic > Marine > Unclassified | place: Southern Ocean | collected 2014-10-08
ACCAATATTTCAAAAATGATCATGATCCGACAGTACTCTCGGGATAAATGGGAACAATACTGGAAAGAAAAACTTGGCATCAAAGGCTATTTTAATGTCCAGATCGAATCGGTTCAAATATCATGATGCCACAACTTTTGAACGTTACCAAAATATTGTTTAACCAATCTTCGAATCTTGCCCAAGAAGGCGACCCAATATGAACAACCATATCCATTTTGCTTTTTCCCGAAATCAATTATTAAATTCAGTTTAGCTGCCAACGTATAGATCAGCTGTGCTGTGCCCCAAAGCGAGGAACGAGCGGCGAGGTACAGCATCAGCTGCATCTACTGGTTCGAGATCCCTATTCATCTTCGATGAGCCCGATGCTTCTCAATAAGAGCCTACCCAATGAACTAGCCTCGGAATAAGAAATCTTGAAATCACCAGTAAAATGATCAAATTCTGGCATTCCGTTTTGTTTAGAAATGTGACGAGTAAGCAAGCCCAACTGCGCCAAATGATCCTTGTAGCTTTCTTGGAGCGCGTGGTCGCTAAGCTCTTTCGTCGAGCAGCCAATATAAGCAACTCTCTCTTCAAAAACATCATCGTGCAACCCACGAAATTCCTGGTCGCCTCCAATTGTAGAAACATTAAAGAATCGCAACCAGAGAACTTCAAGATTGTTGAGCTCTCCGAGAAGGCGCATAAGATGCTTCGATTCAGCATGTTCAATCGCTTCGTTTGACAGGCTCTGTGAGACCAAGGACGCAAGTTGATACCGGCGTTCCTCAGTTGTGGAACGTGCCGCTTGGCGGAGCGCCTCTTCGACAAGATCAGTGAATTCTTCATCGCTCAAATGCGCACGAACTTCCTCTTCTTCTAAGTACGCGATCCGGGACTGAAGCTTGGTTGCGAAATCCGCAATTCTGTCGATTCTTTGGTGCGGGATAATTGATCCTGCTATCTCTGTCAACAGTGGCCCTGCAAAAGGGATTGCGCCCAGAACAGCCTTCGCGCCAGAACTTACATAGTCGATAGCCTGCGTCTTTACCGCCTCGGGCAGATTTATATCTTGATCAGCCATTTTTTTTCTTTCGAACGTTAAGCTCACCAGCCCCTCTGACTCACTCCGCCAGGACCGCCAAAGCATCAGGGGTCTGGTGGAGCGTTGGGTTAGAAAATTTTTCACTTGAACAGCAAATACAAAACTATGATTGCACCGATAGCCCACCAAATTGCCGATGATGAGTTACTCTTTTTCTTTGGGCTTGATGACCCTTTTTGTTTTGGCTCTAAAGACCTGCTCTTTTTTTGGGGTTTCGTAGGAAAGGTCGCTCGTTCCTTGAGCATTGAAGAAACTTGCTTATATGCTGCTGTTCGGTTACTTCCTCCGGTATGGACATGACCATCAGGTGAAGTCCATTCACCAAACCAAATTAACTCAGTTCCTTCATAACGCCGAACTGATTTTATAATTTTTTCCTCGGATACAAGTTCCTCTGCAATTTCTTTAATTATTGGATCATCAGGCCCTTTTATTGGCGCGTTATCAGCGCCACTTGCAAGTTCTCGGTAGACTCTGAAGGTGAACCACGACAGAAGCTCTTTTTCACGACTTGGCGCAATCAATGCTGCTTGAATTCGATTAAATAGAGCTTTCTTTCCAATATAGTCTGTGAATTCGATACCATATGCTTTTCCGAATTTCTTGTGCCTTGCTGTAATTGGTTTATCCCTGTCTACTTTGAGAGAAATAAGATCGCTCACATCATCCTTTGTGGCATTTGCGGGAATTGATATGCCCAAGTCTTTTGCGTAATCCAACTGCCTTTCAGTGGGTGGCTCTGATGGAATTTCGGTGATTTCGTCAACCAATGTGCCATCGACCTCGGCTAGCCGCGTTGCCTCCAATTCATTTGCAGCAGAGTAGATGCGCGTTCTCTTTCGCACGGTATCTTTTTCCTTACCCTTTACCTCATAAATTGGCATAACTACTCCTACTCGAATTTTTTCCTAACGCCCCGGTCAGGAGCAGCCAGGGCTTCCAATGAATTGGTAAATATTTGATAAGTTTTAGCCTGGAACTATTGCCCAAACTCGCCCAGCCTTGGCTGTCGCCTGCACTGGGATGTTATATTTTGGCAATAAAAACAGTTGTATTAGCAAGTGAAAGCTTGAACATTACTATCATATTGATTCTTTTGGTGCCGTCCAGCCTGACATCTCTTCAGACAATATAAAGCGAAGGTCTTCGTTAGTCATTGATTTTACAACTGAAGGTAGCCATTTGAATTTATGGATAATATAAAAATGGACGGCCTCAAGACCGTTAACCTCTTTGTAACCTTCTCTTTTTGCAAGTTCGTCACCGAAAACATCGAGAAGATAAGAAAGACCAGATTCTGCTTCGTACATTTTTTTTACTGCTTCATAGTGTTCTTTTTTTCTCATTGAGATCTCCCTTTTAGGTTTAGTACGATTAGCTCATGAAAAATATAACATTAAATCGACAGTTTTCTGTATAAAAACCAAACACAGTTAATGGAGCTGTATAAGACACCTCGAAATAACTTTACATGTACTTTGTTAAATAACTGTAATAGTAGTGTTTGTAAGATTTGTCCTCACTTATCAGGGGGTCTTATGCAGAAACTGTATAACACGCCAACACATTTCTCATGTGCACAAAAACCCCCGCCACTGGATGTGAAACGGGGTTTGTGTTTTTGTCAGATCATAATTCCCTCTTTTTTGAACGTTAAAGAATTAAGACTCCTAATTTTGATTACAAGGTAACAGAACTATTTCATTTTTTATGGAATGATACTCCCATTACTTTTAAAGTCAAGGATTTTATGTGGGACGAATAGACTCCCGCTGCGGGAGTGACTCTATTAGTTGTTAAAATAGGACAGGAGAATGGAGAGAATGGGAGAATCAACAGTTTCTTCCAGCCCGTCGCCCCTCCGATGAACACATTTCCACGGGGATAATGATCTGCAACGATATCCCGCAAACGCCTGCCTTCCGGTATTGGGGTTCTGCACTGACTGCCGTGGCACACAAGAGCAGACAGAGAGAGACGAAAAGCAGTGATGATCTCATGTAATCTTCCCCTGGATAGGAACAGAGGTTCTCCGGGTGCTGATTTATTTCTCTGCATCCCTGAAGGTTTGTAGGGCGCAGATGATCTCGTCTTTACATTTATCAACGGCTTCCCGTCCGGCTTCAAGGACATTGGGAACTTGATCGACATGCCACATATCTATGACCCGGTCAAAGGTCACATTAATAAAAACGATTTCGTTATGATGCATGTCCACGGCCAGCGGTATCTGACTGCACTCATAGGCGGTTTTGGTCATCTCATTAAAGCATGTAAAACCCTACTTCTGTATTAGATTTAAAAGGGCCAATAACCTTATTTTTCATAGAATTCCCTCTGGTTACCGTAAAAATATCAATAACTTCCAACATTATGTCTCAACTTCGACTCCTTTTATTTTTCCCACTACTCTAATGGTAGCTCGTGCCAGACCTCATGAAATGAATGGGGCTACTTGCCCAGAAGCCACAGAGTTTGTTCGATGATGGCAATTCGCTTGACCGGAAATAATGGATAATATAATACTCTATGGAAGATTCAAGAACTTATACAGATAGCTAAATGAGATGAAGGAGGTGAGGGAATGGTACCCACGGACTTTCAAAGTAGCCAAGATGAGACTGATGATTTGACTGCTGCTATTGAGATGTACTATTCAAAGGGTTGGACTGATGGTTTACCGGTCGTTCCGCCGACAGAAAAAAGCATCGGGGCGATGATCGAAGCAGGCGGCCTGGAATCCGGCAAGGAAATTACCTTCATTGCTGAGCGCCAGATTTCAGTCACCGCGGAAAAGGTGGCCATTAACGCCGTACTGGCGGGATGCAAGCCGGAATATATGCCGGTGATTGTCGCTGCTATCGAGGCTATTGGTGATCCCCGGTATAATTATCACGGGCCGGCTACGAGTACCAGTGGTTCTGCTGTATTGATCCTGGTTAACGGCCCGATCACCCACGATCTGGGCATCAACTGCGGTGGAAATCTTTTTGCCGATGGATGGCGGGCAAATGCCACCATAGGACGTGCGGTGCGCCTGGTGATGCGTAATGTTATTGGAACTCTGCCGGGGCGTCTCGACCGCAGCTCACTGGGTCACGGGGGTAAATATACCTTCTGCATAGCCGAAAATGAAGAGGAAAGCCCTTGGACGCCGGTTCATGTGGAACGAGGGTTCCATAGAGAGCAGAGCACCGTGACTGTATTTGCCGCCATGGCGCCCCATCAATTTTCCAATCAGCTGAGCAATACTGCCGAAGGTGTTCTGTCTACGGCGTGCGCTCATATGCGCATCTCGGCCGGCGTCGGGAGGGGGGCTCAGTATTTTCTTGTCATTGCCGGTGAGCACATGCGAGTAATTGCCAACGATGGTTTCTCCAAAGATGATATCAGGCGTTTTTGCTTTGAACATACACAAACCTCGCACGCAGAATTGAAGCGCATCCATGTCATGCCCGGCGAAATCGGCCCAGAAGATGAAACCCGGATGAGTCACCTGTTTCCCGCACCGGAAGATCTTATCGTGGTTGCTGCCGGGGGACGGGCCGGCGTGCAGTCTGCATATATTCCCGGGTGGGGTACCAGGAAATCATCGGAAAGCGTGACCAAAGAAATTCGTCAGCCATAACCGACTATGGCCACAAAGGAGGATTACATGGAAAATTTCAAGATCTTCGATCCAACCACAGAAGTAAAGGAACAAACAATCGACTTTGTTCCGCGTCCCCCCTCGCTCAGTAATCTCAGGATCGGGCTTGTTGAGAATACGAAGTTCAATTCGGACACCTTGTTGCTCAAAATTGCCGCTATTCTGGAGAAGCAATATGGGGCCCAGGGCCATATCCTGCGCAGCAAGAGAACCTCTGGATCACCCGTCGACCAAGACGTAATCGAAGAGTTTACTGCCTGGTGCGATGTCGCTGTTGCCGGAATTGGCGATTGAGGATCATGCAGTTCGGGCAGTGTGCTCGACGGGATTCTCTTGGAGAAGAATGGCATACCGGCTGCCTCCATTATTACGGATTGTTTCACTGAGACGGGTCAGGCAATGGCCGAGGCCTGGGGCCTTCCGAATTATAAATTCTTAAGCATGCCGCACCCCATTGCCAATCTTACGGAAGAGGAACTGGATCAACGTGCCCAGGATATTGTACCGAAGGTTGTCCATCTCCTTTTGAAAGGTCAGAGTTAGAGAATGATCTCAGGATGATGATCTGCAGTATATGGAACAATAATAAAAATTTTCATTGATTGTCTTTTCCTCCCTTGCGCGACGCGATGATAATGGCCGCGAATATCAATGTCATGCCGAGCAGTTGAAACCTGCCCACGGATTCGGTGAAAAAGAGATATGCCAGGATGGAGGCGCCGATGGGCTCTCCGAGGATTGTAATGGCAATCATGCTTGCCTTCAGGTGCTTGAGCGCCCAGTTTAGGGATGTATGTCCTATTAGCTGCGGTACAACGGCCAAGAGGACCAGAAAGAGATATGACCCCGGCTTATATCCTGTGAAAGGGATCTGGAGTGCTAGCGATGTCATGAGGAGTAAGATGGCGCTGATGGAATAGACAACGGTTATGTATGTCACGATGTCGAGCCTCTCCCTTACCTTGCTCCCTACGATCAGATATCCGCTTGCCATGACCGCACCGGCAAGGGCCAGCATATCACCGGTGAGTGCCTTATCTGTCAGTGTCATGCCATAAATTCCGCTGTCTCCAGTGGCAATCAGGATACTTCCGACAAAGCAGAGAAGGATTCCCAGTATCAGTTCAATGTTCTGTTTTTCCCTGAGAAAAAGCCAGGAAAAGATTCCCACAAAGATGGGATTAGTGGTGACAAGCACGACGCTGCTTGCCACGGATGTATATTTGAGTGACGTGATCCACAAGATGAAATGAAGACTCAGAAAGAGTCCTCCCAGAAGGGAAAGGAATAAATCCTTTCTGTCTATTCCCTTCAGTGTAAGTCCCTTGACTTTGAAGACTAGGAGAAGCACCAGTGATGCGATGCCCAGCCTGTAGGTTGCTATCATGATTGCAGGAACATCGTCGCAGAATCTGATAAATATGGCGGCAAATGATATTGCCGTAATTCCGGCGCCGAGTATACCGATAGTCTTGAGCATGCGATATTTTCCTTTAATGAGTGTGCTGTCTTTCCGGTGCCTTGAAAGAATCCGGGCGAACTGCTATCAGGCCTCTATATGTGCAAGGGCTTCGCCGGCGATCTCTTTGACCTCTCTTTTCTGCAAGATGCCGTCGAGATAGATATGAATCTCGGTTGCGTCATCGATAAGTTTCTCTATATCTCCACGCAATTCCCTGGCCTTTACAATGCCTGCCACCCAGGCACCAAGTCCACGCACCGTTGCATCCTCTGATGCGAGGAAGAATGGCAATGCTGCGACGGCATCGTGAACCAGTTCCGGGTGCACCTGTGACAGTCTCCCCAGTCCCCAGAGGACTCCCTGTTGAAGTGCAGGAAACTCCAGAAAGTTATCCCCTTCAGGAATGGCATAGGATACAAGAATCTGCGCAAATTCCTTTGCAAGGACATCGTGGCAGGCCATGATTTCTCCCATTGCCTCGGGTGTTCCCCAGCCGATGCCGCCGGATTCGCTGTTAAGGTTCCACATAAGCCGGCGCATGATTATTCTGGCTGATTCAATGTCTTCGTCTGCAAGACGTGAAACGACGATGCCTGTCGCGGTAATAACCCGCCATTTTATCTCTTCGTTGGTATCGCAAAAAAGAGATATGAGAGTATTAATTACCTGCAAGGTCGGCAAACTGTTCAGTTCTTCCAGTCTGCTGTCCCAGTTGTCGGATCTGATAATCTGTAAGACCTGCTGCTTTAAAACGCGCTTGTTTCGCCTTCCTTCAGTCATAAGAATCTCCCCCGCTATTTTCTAACAAAGATAAGGCGTTTAAATCAAATGAATATTGATACACTTGCGAAAAGTCGTCACTCCGGTGAAAACCGGAGTCTAGACAATTTGTAAACATTTGATATAACTGGATTCCGGCTTCCGCCGGAATGACGAAAAGGGATATTTTTCGACTTTTTACGAAACTATTATTAATGCCCCTTTAAAAGGCCAAGCAAATACTCTTATCCTGAGGGGAGAAGAATAGGCCTGGTGTGGATACTTGAGACCGCAAGAAAAGGGGTGCATGAAATAAAAACTATGATATATTCAGGGCGATTCGTAAAAAACGCATTATATGGATAGAGGGAGGAAGATGATGAAGATCAGGATTATACTTTTCTGTGTGATCGCTCTTTTTATTGCAACCTCGGTAGTGGCCGAGGGACCGGTGTCTAAGAGCACTGCCGCGGATCAGACGGGTGTTGAAATAACTGTGTACAACAGCAACCTGGGGCTTGTGAAAGAGACGCGAAGGGTTGATATCCCATCGGGCCGGGGCGAATTGAGATTCATGGATGTGGCGTCACGCATCAATCCCGTTACTGTCCATGTGAAATCAGTGAACAGTCCGGAGCTATTCACCGTTCTTGAGCAGAATTATGAGTATGATCTGATGAATGAAAAGAAACTGCTCGACAAATATGTGGGGAAGAAGATCAAGATCATCGATTGGAACAGATATCAGGACAGAAAAGATACGGTAGAGGCGGAACTCTTGAGCAACAACCAGGGGCAGGTCTACCGGATCGGCGGAGAAATCTATCTGGGTCATCCGGGTGTGAAGGTGCTTCCCGAGCTGCCCGAAAACCTGATTGCAAAACCGACACTCACCTGGCTCTATAAGAACGGGAGTAAAAAGTCCCATAATCTCGAGGTGTCTTATCTTACAGACGGGATCTCATGGAAGGCCGATTATGTCCTGGTCCTGAATGAAGACGATACTGCGACCGACATTGCGGGGTGGGTTACCATAGACAACAAAAGCGGTGCTACCTACGGAGATGCCGCACTGCAACTGGTGGCGGGAAAGGTCAACCGTGCCGAGAGACGATTGCAGGACAGGGCCTATGCGATGAAGGGCAGGGTGATGGAAGCGGCGGCGGAACCGCAATTTAAGGAGAAGGCATTTTATGAATACCATATATATGATCTTCAGAGAAAAACGACGATCAAGGACAGGCAGACCAAGCAGATCAGTCTCTTTGAAGCGGCGGGCGTGGCTATAAAGAAGGAGTTCCTCCTTCAGGGCACGAGGGCCTATTTCACAAGCAGGGCCAGGGGTGGCAAGACAAAGAACCCTGTTAATGTCTACGTAAAGTTCACAAATTCAAAGGATAACAGTCTTGGCATGCCGCTGCCTGAAGGGATCATGCGACTCTATAAGAAAGACGAAGGAGGCAGCCAACAATTTATCGGCGAGGACCGTATAGAACACACGCCGAGGAACGAGGTGGTGACACTCAAAACGGGCGAGGCCTTCGATATTGTGGCGGAGCGAAGGCAAGTGGATTTTAAAAAGCTCTCAACGAAGCTCTATGAAACTGAGTGGGAGATAACACTGAAGAATCGAAAGAAGCATGATATCGTCGTTGGAGTCATTGAACCCCTCTTCGGAAACTGGCAGGTAATCGAAAACAGTCATCCCTACACAAAGATTGATGCCTTTACGGTCAGATTCGATGTAAATGTTCCCAAAGACAAAGAGGTTAAGGTGACATACAGGATAAAGGTGGGGATATAATTGCCGGGTGACTGTCCCGGAGTTTTGCTGAGAAGATAAAGATCTACTGGAAAAATGTGTGGCACCGTCCTGTTGACGGCGCCACACATTCTGTTATTTTGTTACATTGATATAGATTGGACTGGACCATGCCATGTGGCCATCCATCAGGGTAACCTTGACATAAACAGGATTTACGCAGCCTGGCTCAAGGGTGACTTTCCGTTCGATATTAACCGAGCATGTGGAGTTTTCATCGGGAACCCTGAAAACCCTTACTTTTCTTCCAAGTCCCCCCGCATCAAAGGTAGTATCATTGATGCCTATTTCCGATACCTTGATGCTGCATTGAACGAGGGAATTATTGATCTTCAGTACCCCCGATTGGGGGTCTTTCAAACGGGTTTCAAAGCCGCTCAGTCCTCCCGTTGTAACTGATTTCCATGACAACCGGCTGGGACTGTCCTGCACCAGAGGGTTCTCCATGTTCCAGAAATTTACAGGCGCTATCTCCTCAAAGCGATTGCCTTCTATCTCGGCTGTGCCATCCCAAATGGTCTCCCTTCCGCGTCCGCGATATTCGGCGCCTTCCCAGATAACCCGTATTCGCCTTCCCAGATCGTCTGATTGATATGGCCTGAAGGTTTCCAAAAGATGGGGCCCGTTAAATATTTCAATGCGCTCAACCGGTTCCGGGCAAAGCGCTGAGATGGAGAGATGGGCCTTGTCATCGGTCGTTATTATCATGTCTCCCATCATAACTTCAGGCGATATTCTCGTGTCGAGCAACATCCTGACACCGGTGGTTGCGTAGTGATGTCTCTTCTTCAGGCTTTCGAATAGTGCCTCCCTCGTCAGTTCCCTGGAGAGAAAACATGTGAGACCTCCATAAGAGCCGAACATCGAGGCCCCTGGATAACTTGCTCCGGGACGTCCCTTGTGGCCGTCACTGTTTGCGACGATTCCCACTGTCATGCCCAATGCGAATGCATCGTGGAGAAGCCATTCAAAGGTGCCCCAGGCCGAATGTATTTCAACAGCAGGCTGGAGGTCGGCCTCTTTCGCCACACTGAGGTCCGCGTATCTTCCTCCCACGTGAGCGTATACAAAGACATCCTTTCCCTTGAGGGTTTGAAATAGCTTCTGTGTGGTATGGCGGTCGGTGTGTGCATCGGAAAGATCATAGACGAGTGCATGGCAGGATCGGTGAATCGGTTCACCCTCTCGCAGATAAATGATATTGTGGTCGCCGCCGAGGCCCGTATTGCCCGACCATTCATAACCGGGAAAACAGGCGAACTGTCCCGGCTCATCGAATTCCGCTGTCAATTGATTCAGCTCCTGCCAGAACTCCTTCGTTATCTGAAAATCGTTTCCCTGATGACAGGTGGCATCCATGAATGCCATGTCGCGGGCAAAGGTGAAGTAATCCCGCGCGGAATTTGAGCCTATCGTTTCCTCACTCTGTCCGTGCATGTCCGCCCAGAACGGCAGGAGCAGGGGAGAACCGTCAAAGCGGCAGGGATTGGAGCGTGTGAGTAATTTCCCCAATGAATCGGTTACATCTATGACGAGATCCGTTTCTGTATCTACGGTCAAGTCTTCTGTGACGGATGTAACCATACCTGGTGTGAAGGTGATCTTTTCCGGTAATCCCGAGACGGTGGATGTGGGCTTTAAAAAAATCGTTGTGTCTGTCCTGTTGGTGGGATTCCCCCATCTGTCCTCGGCCTTTAGGGAGAGGCGGAATTTTGCTCCCCGTTTCCGCATGGTCGGCAGGACCGCCTTCCATCGTGCCGGTTCTCCCGGAACAAGACGTATTTCGGGGCTTTGGGGGAGTTCCACATAATCGTAAGATGCGAAGGCATCTACCAGGACCTTATATTCCAGTGTGTCTTCACAGAAGGTCTGCATTCGCACACCGGGAGAACCCTGCCGTTTGTCACCATAACGGACTATTATCTGGTCCCCCTCTTTGAAGTAGCCTTTAACAATCTTTATGTACAGCGTTTTACCCCAGGGACGAATATTGTTCTTCACATCATAATGATAGGAAAGCACGGCCTTGTTGCTGGCCTCGATGGATACATAATTGGGTTCGGACGGGTTATCAAACTGAATCTTTGCCATATCCGTTGCGAAGCGCTGAACAATCTTGATGCTTCCCGAATCGTCAATACCAAAAAATCCGGCAGTATAGATCAGATCGAATGAAGCATAGGAACCGGCGACAATCGGTTCATCGGGCACAACAACAGCGGATCCAATTTTGTCGCGCATATACGTTGAATGGGGCATGATAATTCCTCCTCAGTGCTGTATTGTTTGGTAATGTCAAAGATATAGTAGAAGTTTCAACATGTGTCAATGACAATATCCCCATCTCTTCTAACGCTTGATAGGTGCCTGTCTGTGTTCTGGAGATGCAGGTGAAGGCTGAGGGCCCTATGGTGAGGAACATATCTCCCCGTCTCTCCTACCAAGAGACGGGGAGATATGGGAAAAGCGGGATTAAGTTCTTGACCTTAATTCTTCATGGCAGTATCATCCTCCGTAACTGTATTGCTCCTTGTCACAGATTTCAAATTCTCACAAAAGGTCAAAGGATACATGTAAAAAAGAAAAATAAGGAAAGAGGAAAGAGATGAAAAATAAGATTTTACCCCCCATTTCAACACCCGTAGTTGATGAACAGGCGAATCAGGAGAAGCTCCGATTCAATATCGAGAAGATGAACTCCACAAAGGTGGGAGGATATGTTGTTTTAGGTTCCAACGGCGAAGCCGTGCTCCTTACGGAAAGTGAAAAACTGATGGTCATAGAGACTGTCAGGCAATACGCATCTTCCGATAAGATTCTCGTGGCAGGGACGGCGGAGGAGTCGACGAGAAAGACGATAGCGCTGACAAAAAAGGCGGCCGAGCTGGGGGCGGATTATGCGCTCATCGGGAATCCCAATTATTTCAAGGCCGCCATGACGACGCCCAATCTCTATGATCACTATGTGGCCGTTGCCGAGGCTTCGACCATACCCGTTATTCCATACAATTCTCCCGGATTTACGGGGATCAATATGGGACCGGACCTCATCGGGAAGCTTTCCAGTCATCCAAATATTTGCGGTGTTAAGGACGGCACGGGCAACATGGCCCAACTGGCCGCATTCAGACGGCTGGGAGGGGAAGATTTTCTCATCTTTACAGGGAATGCCCCGACATTTCTTGCCGCACTCTTCGTGGGGGTATCGGGCGGCATGATGCCCATCTCCAATATCCACCCCGATTTATGGATTGGTATGATGGAGAGTTACCATAAGGGGAATGTAGATGAGGCGAAGCGAATGGAGGCGATACTCCTGCCGATGACAGCGGTCATTATGAAATACGGTCCCGGCGGTATCAAGGCAGCCATGGATATTCTCGGCTACTATGGCGGCCCTCCACTGATGCCCCTGAAGGCCCCTTCACCGGAAGCCATCAATGAAATCCGGACGGCCCTGGAAAGGGTCAGCAAGGAGATTGCCCTGTAAATATATTGTAAGGGGGAATAATTTCTGAGTCACGCAGAAGTAAAAAAATCGAGTCGTTCCGGCGGGAGGCCATAGGTGCTTGAAAGAGATGGATTCCCGATTGCCGGTCTGTCAACCATGTCTCCTTAAAAAAATGGGAGTCACCAGTGGCGCGTATAAGATGAGAAGGAGCAGGACCGGCACGAGTATCTCAGAGACAGGACGTCCGGCTGTCGCACCGGCAATGATGTTGGCCATGATCAGCAGTATGCCTGTGAGACTGTGGATGCGTATGGTCAATAGATTGGCAGGGGCCATCTTCAGGGTGTCACGATAATTATTCTGTAATATAACCAGGGATTTCACAAATAGAGGCAGGGTTATAAGACCAAGATATATCCAGGGACTCGTAATCCCAAGGAGCGGTGTGACTGCAATAATGGCGTAGGCCGCAATCATACCGCCTCCATAGAGCCGGATAGCTTTTTTGGCTCCCAGGAGAACGACGAGGTTGTTCTTTCCATATTTCTTATCTTCTTCTCTGTCGGGGATCTCATTAATCGTAATCATGGAAAACATCATGAATCCCAGGGGGAGGATGGCCCAGAAGGCCTCCCATGACAGTGTCTGCGTCTGGACAAAGTAGGCCCCCATGCCGATGGTGAAACTGAAGTTTATCAGCTGGGAGACTTCACCGACACCGTGGTATCCATAGCGAATCGGTGGCGCAGTGTAAAAATAGGCGCACGCCATGCCGAAAAATCCGAAGGCAAGGATAAACCAGCTTATAGAGATGGAAAGATAGATGCCGATGGCTATGGTGATACCATAGCCCATGATAAAGACCCGGAGCATCTGCTCCGGTTTTATGAGTCCCTCTGAAAGTGTACCGCTTCCACCGCAGTAGGGGTTGCCCGCATTCTTACTTCGGGAGTCTACTGAAGAGAGGTAATCATAATAATCGTCCGTCATGTTCAGGGCGACATGATTAATCGTAACGCCGATGACGGTAAGGACAAAGTACCAGAGATGAAACCTTCCAGTCGCAGACCAGGCAATCACGCCGCCCAATATTGCCGGCAGGAAACTGGGAGGGACAAAGTGAAATCTGAAAGCCCGCCACCAGACATGTGATCCGGCAGGTTGTTCCGGCATTAATTATCCTTCATGAAATGTTCTTCGTACTCATCTTCCAGCTTGATTTTATGACCTTTTTCCTCTGAGGCAAGTTTCGCAAAGAGGTCCTTGAGAGATGGGTCGGAAAGGTCGGTGCTCAATGCCGTATAGAAGTCGAATGCCTTCACTTCCGACTTGATGGCATATGCCATTACCTCCTGGGGTGTCGCATCGTCTTTGAGTTTTGTTTCGATCATGAAATTTGAAATCCCACTACTGTCAGAGGGGATGTTTTGGCCCAACGTGCTTTGGGTTTCGCCCTTTATGACTCCTTCCAGAAGTACCCGGTGCCCCTTTTCCTGCTCCGCCAGTTCGACGAGCATATTTTTTGTTCCCGGACTTTTGACTCTTTCACTCAGATTCGAATAGAGCGTATAAGCCGCTATCTCTCTCTTGATTGCCATTTCCAATGCATCATGAATCGTTAAGGTTCCAGCCATTGTCAGCCTCCTCTATTATTTTATGAAACTGTCTGAAAATATAGTAAAATGCCGCGTGTGTGTCAATGAGAAAGTAGTGTCCTCCAGAATCAGTATGATTCATGTGGAAGGTCTTCTTCGCTGAGGGGATCTCTGAAAAGCCAGTAGACCCAGCCCTGGTATATGACCACCAGGGGAAGAACGACAAGAACAACGGCCAGCATTATTTTCAGTGTCAGCGGGCTCGATGATGAATTGTATATTGTCATGCTGTACGATGCGTCAAGACTCGATGGAAGGAGATTGGGATAGAGTCCCACGATGGCGAAGAGGACAACATCGACTATGACGACGGATGAGGAAAACCAGGCCTTCCACCATGCGCCTCTGCCGATAAAGAGAAACATCATGACGAATGAGATTATCACGACGAGGGGAATGATAAAGAGGAGGGGGTGGTTGAGATAATTTGTGAAGAGTCCTGTCCAGAAATAGGAAAGGATCAGGAAAAGGGGGATTACCGCTGTCAGCACTATTGAAAGTTTACGTGACAGGCGGCCGGCCCGTTCCATCAATGCCCCCTCCGATTTGATGGCAAGCCAGAGTGAACCGTGAAGCAGGAAAAGGAGCACGAAGAAAATCCCCCCTGCAATTCCATACATGTTGAAGAGAGCAAGAATGGAACCCTGAAATATACCCGCTCCATCGATGGGAATGCCCCTGAAGATATTTGCAAAAACGACGCCGAAGAAAAAGGCGGGGATGAAGCTGCCGATCATGAGACATCTGTCCCAGAATAATTTCCAGGGCGGGTTCTCGATTTGACCGCGAAATTCGATGGAAACGGCCCGAAGGATGAGTGCGAAGAGGATGATCATAAGCGGGGAATATAAGGAACTGAACATGACGGCATAGGCCGCGGGGAATGCGGCAAAGGTCACGCCGCCTGCAGCAACGAGCCACACTTCATTGCCGTCCCAGAAGGGGCCTATAGCGTTGTATATGGTATTCTTTTCCTGTTCATCTTTGGCAAGAAAGGGGAGCAGTATGGCCAGTCCCAAATCGAAACCGTCGAGCATGAAATAGATTCCCCAGAGAAGACCCCATAAGAGGAGCCAGATCGTTTCCAGCATATTATAGATCCTCCTTTTCCCCCGGTGCGGGTCCCTGTCGCACCGCCTTTGCTATCACCATGAATGCCGTAATTCCAATCAGCGTATAGGTGATGATGAAGGCTATAAGAGACAGGCCAACCTGCGATGTGGCGATGGGAGAAACTGCGTCCGATGTTTTCATGAGGCCATAGACGATCCACGGCTGTCTCCCCACCTCCGTTACCGTCCAGCCTGCAAGGCAGACGAGGTAGGGGAGGGGGATCGAGTAGAACATGATCTTCAGAAAGGTGGGACTGGATTCGAGCTTGTCACGCCTGAACCATCCATATATCATGAGGAGCATGAAAAGAACTCCCATGCCGACCATGAGCCTGAATGCAAGGAATACGGGCAGAACGGGGGGTCTCAATTCTTTCGGGAAATCCTTCAGCCCTGTAACTGTAGCGCTGGGACTGTGGTGGGCGAGGAGACTCATGACACCGGGAATGCGGCCAAACTCAACGAGATTTCCATCATTTTGCAGGTTCGGGATGGCAATAAGGTAGAGAGGGGAATAGGACTGAGTCTCCCAGACCGATTCGAGAGCGGCAAGCTTGGCCGGTTGCTTCTCTGCCAGATCGGCGCCGTGCATATGCCCCTCGACGACGGCAAATATCGAGGCAATGAGTGTAAATGAGAGGGCAATCCTGAAGGATTGCGTGAATATATTCACATGCTGTTTTTTTAGCAGATGATAGGCGCTGACGCCCATAACGAAGAAACCGGAGAGTATATAGGCCGCCGCCGTTGCATGGAGGAACGTCAGGATCGAATAGCTTTGTGTTACTACGGCAAAGAAATCGGTAAGCTCGGCCCTGCCGTTTCTGATAACGTATCCCACGGGGTGCTGCATCCATGAGTTGGCAACGAGTATCCAGAAGGCCGAGAATGTCGATGCCCCCGCCACGAGCCAGATAATGGTCGCGTGGAGCCGGGGTGACAGTTTCTTCCACCCGAAGACCCAGACGGCGATAAATACCGATTCCATGAAAAATGCCGTCGTTGCCTCAATGGCCAGAAGAGAGCCGAATATGTCGCCCACATACTGCGAGTATCGTGACCAGTTTGTTCCGAACTGGAATTCCAGTGTAAGTCCTGTTGCGACACCGACAATGAAGTTGATGATGAGAATCTTGCCCCAGAATTTGGTCATTCTCAGGTAGTCATGGTCCCCCCTTTTTACGTAGAGCGTTTCCATGATGGCGACGATAATAGACAATCCAAGGGTGAGGGGGACGAAAAGAAAGTGGAAATATGTCGTAACTGCAAACTGCAGACGTGAGAGCAATAATGCATCCATGATGATCTTCTCCTGATATTACCTATTATCAGTAATCCAAAGATGTACAGACTCGAGTGCCCGTGACATGCCTGTTGAGAATCAGATGGAATATTCTTTTTGCGAGAGGAATTCTAAATAAATAAGCCTAACCTGTCAATGTTAAAGTTCCGGCATGTTAAAGTTCCGGCCTATAAAATAATTGTTTGACTTGTGTGAAATATATTCTATACTGAAGACTAACCATAGGAAAGTTCAGTCAGGTCGGAAAAGCTGAAATCGCCATCTCACGTTCAAGTCGCAACTGTTCACGCAGAGATCATTCAATAAAACAATAAGAGGGAGAGAGACGGGTGGTCATATCGGCTTTCGTACCCAATCAACCCGGTCTTTTTCATCCGTGATGTAAGGGATATCAAGTATTGACAGGATAGATTGAGAAAGGAGATAACCATGGGCGTTCAATTTGATGCAAGCGACATAGTCGGAATTGCTGTCAGGATAGAGGAAAATGGGGGCAATTTTTACCGATTTGCAGTACAACTGGCAAAAGATGAAAAGACCAAAGAGGTCTTTCAGCGACTTGCCGACGATGAATACAGGCACGAAAAGATTTTTCAAAATATGCTCTCAAAAATTGAGACCCATGCTCTCCCTGCCGGGTATCCCGATGAATATGGCGCCTATCTGCGCAATTATGTCGATAGCAACATAATCTTTACGGAAGAGGCAATGGAGAAGGAATTGACGAAGATAAAAGATGTCCCCTCGGCACTCGATTTCGCCATACGCCGTGAGATGGATTCAATCCTCTACTATCAGGAGATCAAGGTTTTCGTGTCGAAGGATCAGCATAAGGTCATCGATGAGATAATGGCGGAAGAGAGAAGCCACTTCGAGACGCTGTCTGCGCTCAGGGCAGGCATCTGATCCGGCATATCCGTCAAAAAAGAGAGCAGTAAAATACATAAAGGAGGAGAGAAAATGTTAGGTAAAAAAATGTTGGATGAACTGAATAAACAGATAAACAAGGAAATGTATTCTGCATATCTTTACATGTCGATGTCTTCCTACAGCGAATATACGGGGCTGAAGGGCTTTGCAAACTGGTTCATGGTTCAATACAAGGAAGAGATGGAACATGCAATGAGGATTTACAATTACATCAATGATCAGGGCGAGCAGGTAAAACTTATGGCCATTGAAGAGCCGCCTGCCGTTTTCGAATCTCCCTTGGATATGTTTGAAAAAACCCTGACGCACGAGCAGTTTATCACGAAGAGCATCAATGATCTGGTCGATGTTGCTCTCGAAGAAAAAGATCACGCTACGAACATATTTCTCCAGTGGTTCGTTACCGAACAGATAGAGGAAGAGTCTAACGACAATGATATCATAAGCCAGCTTAAGCTTATCGGTGACGGTGGAAACGGACTCCTTATGCTTGACAAGGAACTGGCCGCGCGGGTTTTTGTTTCCGAGCTGGCAGCTGAAGGACAGGCATGATTGAGGTGGAGTGTTTTACAGAGAGTGTGATTATATAGGCACGTTTGTTTTTACCACTTTGGGTGTCCTTCTTTTGTGGAAGGGTTAAATATGAAAGGGGGTTAAAGATAATGGCGAGAAAACTGGAAATCTATAAGTGTGAATTGTGCGGTAACGTCGTGGAGATGGTTCATGCGGGTGCGGGAGAGCTTGTCTGCTGCGGCGAAGCGATGAAACTTTACGAGGCAAATACCGTCGATGCGGCAAAAGAAAAACATGTGCCAGTGAAAGAGGCAACGGGTGGTGTGGTAAAGGTCAAGGTTGGAGATGTTGCTCATCCCATGGAAGAAAAGCATTACATTGAGTGGGTCGAGGTAATTTCCGGCGAAAAGGCATACATGCAGTTCCTCAACCCGGGAGATGTCCCGGAAGCGGAATTTACTATCGGCGGTGATGTAACTGTGCGGGCATACTGCAATCTCCACGGATTGTGGAAGAGTTGAAATAAGGGGTTTATCAGGTTCAGACTAAGAAAGCCAAGAATCAGGCAGTTTCCTGATTGAATCGGTGTCTTAACTCATGCGAGGGGGAGGTATGTCACGCCCACCCCCTCGTATACATTGTGTGGAGGTCTGATCATGGATTTAGGCGAATATTTCGACAAGACGAAGGGATTCGGTATCTTTGCAACTGCAGACTCGGAAGGTAAGGTCAACGTTGCCGCCCTCTCCAGACCGACGATCATGGAGAACGGCAGCGCGGCATTCCTGATGTCGGGCCATCTGACTCACCACAATCTTCAGTCCAACCCTCATGCTGCCTATTACTTCGTCGAACACGGGGAAAGCTACGGAGGAAAGAGACTCTACCTGACAAAGACGGGCGAAGATGAAGACCTTCAACTGATAGACAGGTTGAGGAAAAAGCGATACCCCATATTTACGACGAAGTATAACAACGAGTCGAAGTATGTCGTCTTTTTCACAGTGGACAAAATATTGCCCCTCGTCGCCGATGGCATCCTCGAATCCATAATCGGGGTCCGATCCTAGGGGCCTGTTGCCCCAGTTCCTTTTTGCCCGGATTTATGGGCACATGAAAAATATTACATCGGTGCAGTGGTTCATTGCTGTGCCGCCTTCACCCGAAACAAGGGTACTGGTCTTTCCCGCAATCGCGATTTTATCGAAGGTGTCGCGCACATCTTATTCCGGGGGAACATTTCGAGATGACTGATAAAAAAAGAATCGAAGATGATGCAATGGGTGCAGTGGAGATACCTGCTGCATCTTACTGGGGAGCACAGACTCAGCGGGCGATAGATAATTTCCGGATATCTTCTTACACCATACCGGATGAGCTGAAGTACGCCATGGGCATTATAAAGATAGCCTCTGCCAAGGCGAATCGTGCCCTCGGGCTCCTTGATCCCGAATTGGCAGATGCCATAATCCGTGCCGGGGAAGAAATTCTGGAAGGGGCCCTCGCAGATAATTTCCCTGTAGACGTATTTCAGACCGGTTCGGGGACGTCGTGGAATATGAACTTCAACGAAGTCATCGCCAACCGGGCAAATGAGATGCTCGGTCATCCCCTGGGGCAACGCAAGCCGGTACACCCAAACGACCACGTGAATATGGGGCAGTCTTCAAATGATGTTATTCCTACGGCTATCAATATTGCGAACAGAATTATGATTGATCATATTCTGCATGCATTGACCGATCTTTTCGTGACCATTGACGGGAAGGTGGAGGAATTCAAAGATATCATTAAACTGGGCAGAACCCACCTCCAGGATGCAGTGCCTATGACGGTGGGGCAGGAATTTTCAGGATGGTCTGTTCAGATAAAAAAGGCCATCCATCGCATCGAGAAGACATGTCCCAATCTCGAAGAACTCGCACTGGGAGGCACCGCTCTCGGTACGGGGATCAACACCCATGAGAAATTCAGTGACTATACCACTGAGTTGATAGCGGAGAAAACGGGTATACCCTTTAGAAGGGCCGATAATTTCTTCGAGGTCATCGCAAACCGCGATGCCCAGGTGGAGTTGATGGGCGCCCTGAATTCACTGGCCGTAAGCCTGATGAAGATTGGACAGGATCTGCGTCTCCTTTCCAGCGGACCCAGGGGGGCGTTGGGCGAGATTATGCTCCCCTCCCTTCAGCCGGGCAGTTCCATAATGCCGGGAAAGGTTAATCCCGTAATACCGGAAATGCTGATCCAGACATGCGCCTTCGTTATGGGAAAGGTCTGTTCCGTTACCATCGCGGGACAGAATGCACCCCTGGAATTGAATATGATGCAGCC
>Ga0307990_1001442_pt1 | contig 20058 bp, 16 predicted proteins | sample EllFjometagen129_FD_203168 | JGI IMG/M metagenome (GOLD analysis project Ga0307990, IMG submission 203168) | Marine microbial communities from Ellis Fjord, Antarctic Ocean - #129 | ecosystem: Environmental > Aquatic > Marine > Unclassified | place: Southern Ocean | collected 2014-10-08
TGGATCTGGGCGAAATCTCGTTCCTCAGCTCGCTGGGGATTCGTTCGCTGATGGTCATCTATAAGGAACTGACGTCGGTTCAAGGCTCCTTCCAAATTATTCATGCCGCCGGCATGGTCAAGGATACGCTGGTGTCTTCCGGCCTGGGGCAATGGCTGTCGGATCTGGATATTCAGATGACGGGTTCCAATCCCGAACCCAGTGTGCCGGATCAATCCGAGGAATTTGAATGCTTCGAGCTGAACTCTGCCGCCGTCCTGACGCTTGAAACGGTGGATGCGTGGAAGCCCGGCGAGCCGGTTGATCCGGCGCAGAGCCGTTCAATCCGCTTTGAGAAGGACCGCTTTGTCATCGGCATTGGCGGGGCCGGAAGCGACTATGAATCCGCGAAAGACTATTTCGGCGAGTTTGTATCGGTGGGCGGTCATGTGGCGGTGCAACCGCCGGACGAGCGGGGGCGGCCCGATTGTATTCTCAGCGAGCAGGCGTTTGTGCCGTCGCTTCAATGCATTCAGGCGGTTAGCTGTCAGGGAGAAATCGCCCGGTTGATCCGCTTCCGCAGTACGGAGCAGACACCGTTTTTTTCGTTGTCCACGCTGATCGATCAAATGCTTCCGAAGGACGGTGCCGAGGCTATCGGCTTTGTAATTATCGGGGAAACGGAGGGGCTGGTCGGTGCCAACTTGATCGGCTCGCCGGGAACGCGGAGCGCGGCGCAGAAGACGGCCTGGCCGGAGATCAAGGAGTGGTTGAGCTTCAGCGGCGAACGGGTGTTCGCCCGCCAACAGGTGGTCATTGCCGGCGTGGCGCACCGCAACGGAGATCAGACGACGACGCACGCGCACGGTGCGGTCTTCCCGTATCAGTTGTTGCCGAACGGGCGCATCGACCTCGCAGAGACAGCGGATAAGCTTTTCAATGGGCCGCCGCCACGCGCGGTGCTGCATTTAGTGAACGATCAGCGGCCCGGAAACGGCGTGGGTGAAAGCGCCCTGTTCGGTGGGGCCTGCTGGTGCGCGCCCATTCAAAATGGTGGGGTGAACTCATGAGTTTAGTTCTGGGTGCTTTTACGATGGGGCTGATCCTGTCGCTTTTGTCGGTGGGGATGCTGATTAGTTTTCGGATGATCCGGTTCACGGATATCACCGTGGACGGCTCGATCACGTTGGGTGCTTCGGTGGCGGCGATTTGTATCTCGTCGGGCATGAACCCGTGGTTGGCAACGCTACTCGCCGTGCTCGGTGGAGCCCTTGCCGGAGCCGTGACGGGGTTGCTCCACACGCGCTTTAAAATTCAGGAGCTGCTTTCCGGGATTTTGGTAATGACCGCGCTTTATTCGATCAACCTGCGCGTCATGGGCCGCAGCAACGTACCGTTGCTGGATGTCCCGTGCGTATCCGGTGGGATGGAGCGTCTGCTGTCGCTGACGAGCGGGGGTGCCGACAAAATCAATTTGCTGGGATGGAGGGTTCCGCTCAACGATGTGGCTGTTTTTCTGAGCAGTTTGCTGATCTGTATTCTGGTGAGTGTGGCCCTGCGATATTTTCTGCTGACGCATCTGGGTACCGGGTTGCGGGCGGCTGGCAGTAATCCGCAGATGGCGCGTGCACAGGGGTTGAATCATAATACGATGATTGTGTTCAGTTTGGCGCTTTCGAATGGACTGGTGGCACTCTCCGGCGCGTTGCTGGCGCAGTATCAGGGTTTTGCCGATGTGCAGATGGGTATCGGTATGCTGGTTTGGGGGCTGGCGAGCATTATCATCGGCGAGGCGCTGGTGGGTCATGCCAGTATTGGCTTCACCATTTGTGGCACCATTCTAGGCACCGTCCTCTTCCGAATGCTAATCGCCATTGCCTTGCGCTGGGGATTGAATCCGAACGATCTGAAATTAGTGACCGCATTCTTTGTTTTTATTGCGCTCGTGATGCCGCAATTTTTCGGCTCGTTGAAAAAACGGATCTCAAAAGGAGTTCCAACCCATGCTTGAAATCAACCATCTGCAGAAAACCTTTTTCCCGGGAACGGTCAACGAAGTGCGCGCGCTGCGCGGAGTGGACTTGATGATTGAAGAGGGAAGCTTTACGGCAATTATCGGCTCCAACGGCTCTGGCAAAAGCACGATGCTGAATGCCGTCGCCGGAACCTTTGTGCCGGATGCGGGACGCATTACGCTGAGCGGGCACGATTTGACCCACAAGCCCGAATACCGTCGCGCCGCCTATATCGGTCGCGTCTTTCAAAACCCCTTTGCCGGAACGGCCGCCGAAATGAGCATTGCGGAAAACATTGTCATCGCCATGCGGCGCGGTAAAACCCGCGGACTGGGCAAAGCGCTGGGTCGCCGCCTGCGCGGGGAGATCGGTGACCGGGTGCGAACCTTGAAAATGGGACTGGAAGACCGGCTCGACAATCCCATCGGCACGCTCTCCGGCGGGCAGCGGCAGGCACTGACATTGCTGATGGCTACCTGGTGTCGCCCGGACATTCTGCTGCTCGACGAACATACCGCCGCACTCGACCCGAAAAGCGCGGCCAAAGTCGCCCAGCTAACCAGCGAGATTATCGCCCGTGAAAAACTGACCGCGCTCATGGTTACTCATTCCATGCAGCAGGCGGTCGATATGCCCGATCGGATTGTCATGATGCATAAGGGGCAGGTCGTCGAAGACTATCGCGGCGATGAAAAACGGCGTGTGCGGATCCCCGATCTGATGGAAGCCTTTGAACGCGTCGCAAAACGCGAACTCTTTGATGAATCCGCCGCCGAAATGGTTCTCTCACAATATTAAGGATTGGATAATGAAACAGTTATTTTTGACATTACTGGGTGTGACTTTGGCGGTGAATATTGCTGCCGCTGACATTGCGCCTGAACGACTTCAACAGGTGGTGAATTCTGCCTATGAGACCTATAAAGATCTGAAGGAAGGGAAGAACGCGGATTACATCCCGATTCTTGCGACGATTCCTAGCGACCTGTTTGGTGTGGTGATTATGACTCGAGACGGTCAGGTTTTTTCAGCAGGTGATGTGGACTATGTATTCTCCATCCAATCCATTGCAAAACCGTTCGCGGCGGCCTTGGTTTTGCAACAGCAGGGGCCCGCGGTATTGCGTGAAAAGATCGGAGTGGAGCCGACCGGTCTTGCGTTTAATTCGAAGCTCGCATTAGAGATTCATGCCGCGCGGTCCGTGAACCCATTGGTCAATGCGGGGGCGCTGGCCGCTGTGAGTTTGATTCAGGCGGAGTCTGAAACCGATCGATGGAGCCAGGTGCTTCAAAATCTAAACCGATTTGCCGGGGCGAACCTTGAGGTGTTGGAAGAAGTGTATCAATCGGAATATAAAACAGCGTGGAGCAATCGAGGAATTGCAAACCTACTCTATAATTACGGTCGCCTCTATTGTGAGCCCGAAGAAGCCTTGCGTGTTTATACTCGGGAATGCTCGGTAGGGGTCAATGCATTGAACTTAGCCATGATGGGGGCCACCTTGGCAAATGGAGGCGTGAACCCGAAAACAGGACAGCGGGCTCTGAATGAGCAACACGTGCCAGAACTTCTCGCCCTGATGGCGATGGCTGGTTTTTATGACGAATCGGGCCAGTGGCAATACTCTGCCGGGCTCCCCGCGAAGACGGGAGTGGGTGGCGGAATTGTCGCGGTGGTTCCTGGCCAATTTGCCATTGCGGCTTTTTCGCCACGGCTCAATGACGCGGGAAATTCGATTCGTGCCATGCGAGCCATTCGCTGGATTAGCGGAGAACTGGGCGTCGGCTTATATGGTGCAAACCCTGAATAAAGGAAGAGCATTTGAAGGGGGAAATAATATGAAAACTTCGATGTTACCGGACGGGCTGAAACAGGAGATCGCTGAAGTGGCCAAAGGGCAGAGGTGCTCCGCGTCGGAGCTCGTCTCTGCCGCGCTGCAGGCGTTGAAACGTCAGCAACGGTCGATCTATATTACTGCGCCGGTCAACGCCTTGGTTGAAGGCCTTTACGAACAGGACACCTGCATTGCGGATATTAAAGCCCGAGGCGATTTCGGTATCGGAACGTTTAACGATCTTGACGGCGAGATGGTGCTGATCGATGGCGAGGTATATCAACTGAAGGCCGATGGAACGGTCGCCAAAGTGGATGACGATGTAAAAACGCCGTTTGCATGCGTCTGCTTTTTTAAGGCGGATGCGGATGAAGAGTTGAATCAGCCGCAAACCTATGAAGAACTGAACCAAGTGCTGGAGCAGTGCATCCCGTCAAAAAACATGCTCTACGCCTGCCGCATTGAAGGCCGCTTTAAAACGGTGCGCACCCGATCGGTTCCCCGGCAGGAAAACTACCGCCCGCTGGTTGAAGTCACCCGGCATCAGGTTGAATCGGTGCAGCACGACCTGAATGGAACGCTGGTCGGATTCTATAACCCGCCGTTCATTTCTTCGGTCAACGTGCCCGGTTGGCACTTTCACTTTATCTCGGAAGATCGAACAAGTGGCGGGCATCTGTTGGAGTGCGAACTGGAACAAGGCCGGATCGAACTGCAGCATCACTCGTTGATGCAGTTGGGGCTGCCGGTTACGCTCGATTATCTCACGGCCGACTTTAATCGCGACACCGCTAAAGATCTCGACGAAGCCGAGCATTAAAGGGTCTCAACCGCTAAATACGCGAAAGCGCCTGCGGCGCACGCGAAAAACTTGAGCAGAAAAATCTTTTTTATGAATCGAGACGCGCAGAAGTTCCAATGCGTGGAAAAAATGGACAAAAGGCTCCGAGAGGGAGGACATCGCAATACGATATATCGACCACGAAGGAAGAATATCCGCCCCACGAAAATGCCCGAGCGGGGGGATATATATCGTTATACGATATGTTACTGCTGTTTTGGATGGGTCGGTTGCCTGATAAGTTGACTGATCGTTGTCTAATATGGGCTTGTCACAACTGTTTTGTACCGGATTCGGCTCATGAGTTGTCTAATGGTTGACTTACAGGTTGACTAATGGTTGTCTTATAGGGCAGTTTCGTCGTCATGAACTATCAGCCAAACTATTCAATTACCCCATCCCTGTTGGGTCGGGTTGAACAGATTACCTCTTTTAGGGAAAGGATTCTTGGTGCGGCAATCAATGTGGCCTGGATTCCGGCGCTACAAATGGACTCCATGGCGCGCAATACGCATTGCTCAACCGCGATTGAAGGAAACCCGCTGACGTTGGAGCAGGTTCGCGCCGTTGAAAAGGGCCTTGATTTACCAGTTGCCGAAAGAGCAAAGCGGGAAGTAGTGAACTATTTCGCCGGACTCAGGCATATTGAAAAGCGCGCAGAGATGGAGACCATTCGGCATGAAGACCTGTTTAAGTTGCACGGCATACTTGCCGGCGGCGGCGTGATGGATCAGGGCGATGCCGGGTGTTACCGCACCATCAATGTGAGGGTCGGGGCACATTTTCCTCCGGCTCATCAGGACGTATCCATTCTGATGTTCGATCTGCTCGAATGGTGGAACAAGGCCGCTCCGGATCTGTCGCCGGTGCTCTCCTCCGCAATTCTTCACTATCGGTTTGAGGAAATTCATCCATTTGCCGACGGCAACGGGCGGATGGGCCGCACACTGGCGCTGTGGGAGCTCTATCGTCGCGGCTTCGACACACAGCACATCTTTTCTGTCGACGAATTCTATTGGGAAGACCGTCCGCGCTATTATTCCGAACTGGCCGCAGCGCAGCAGAGTGATGGCGACCTGACCTCGTGGATCGAATATTGCGCCGAAGGCCTTTTGCAGACACTCGAGCGCACCTGGATCCGCTTGCAGAAATTCAGCGCGGCGGCGAATGCTCCGCAACTGATGCTTCGGCCTAAACAGGAGCTGTTGTTGAACCTGTTACAGCAAAACGGACGCATGATCCCGGCGGAAATTTGGGAGGCTCTGGGTATTTCACGACAGGGCGCAATCAAATTGATGCAGCCGTTGCTTGATGCTGGGCTTATCGTACGCGAAGGCACCCGAAAATCCGGATGGTACCGGCTCGGGGATGTTATTGGTTAGCTGTTATGCGGAATGAATTTAATGAGTATCTTTTCACCACCCGCTGCGCTAGAGCAGACATCGGAGTAGGACAGAGAACTTCTCGCATAAGTCGAACGGCCGGAGCGTAGACTTTCCTGCTGGTCGGGCGTCCCGTTCTTGGTTGGAACTGTAGCCGCGGGCCGTGACCGCGGATCTCTTGAACGGTTTGCAGGCGTCCCGCCGGCTTTTCGACTCTTCGTGACGGTCAGGGCATCTTCGATAAAATGTCTTTGAGGTAGGCGGAAACCGGAAAGAGCTTCTTTTTGATTTCGAAGGTGATGGGTTGTTCCATAAGATTCATAACCTTGTCGTGGAAAACCATCAGATCCATAAGGGTCACTCGGGCCATAAAACTACCCTCTTCCTCTGGGGAATTTTTAAAGCACAGCAGCGCAGGTGGTTCGTCGGCGATAAAGGCGTTGTGAGCGGCGTAGAATAGGCTGGCGGGCATTCGAAACGTCAGCATGCTGCAGGTTGGGTCATCAACCTGATCGCGGAATGTAAGAAATTTTTCGAGCGGATAGCGGAAGTTTAGGCTTTTTAAAGGGGTTCGATTGATCATCGTTTCTGCATCCGTTAATGAAATTTTCATGCTGTACAACTTGTCATACTTCAACCGCAGATTTGTAACGCTTGCGGTTAATTTGGAGCTGGTGGTTTTCCCAAATTTGATCGGACAGTCATCCAGAAGGGCGGCGGCTCCCAGCGGAAAAAAATAGTCCTCCAGAAACACAAGCAGCCGGGACGTAAAATAGTGCAACATTTCGGACTGCTTTTTGCCCGGCAGTTTAGGCAGTAGAAACGAAAAAAGCGTTGCCTCGTTCACACAGATGTAATTAGCCGTCGTATTCGCCAGCTTAATCTTATCAATCCGCCACTGCAGTAGCGGATGGGTTTCCGCCGGGTCCACAGTCAGTTTTGGATTCCATTGCTTGATCAGCTGATTGCTCAGGTTCAGTTGTAGATGCATTCGAATAGTTGGCCACGAGAATCACCAAAAGTCACGAAAGTTCTAAGGGTTGGAACGCACCCGGATGGGCGTACATAGTTCACTTAGTGAACTATCTATCATGAAAACGAGGGGTGGGAGAATGGGTCAAGAGAGTGTGGCGCAGACATTCCTGTCTGCGAGCTAAGGTGGCCATCGGTTCATCCCTTTCGTTGATGCGCTTGCTGGCGGGCTCCTTCAACCAACTCGAACGTCTCCTGCCACTCCTCTCGAAGTATCTTTCTAAAAGAGGAGACCGCTTCGTGCGGTGGAAGCAGCCGGTCTCCCGCCTTGATTTCCCCAACGGCATTTTCATAGCGCCACAAAAGGTCGATGTACTCCACTCGGTGTTCCATCGCGATTAAAAGGGGCGGTTGCCCGCAACGTAACAGAGGCAGATTGGCAATCAGTCGAGCCACGCGCCCATTTCCGTCAAAAAACGGATGGATTCGCACAAAGCTTAAATGCGTCCATGCATAGACATTGATCGCTTTTGTCAGCGTATCGGCCGTCGTCAGCTTTCGGTTAAACTCCTTGATCCAGCGGGCCATCAACTTAGGCGTATCAGACGGCGAGGCATACTCCATATAAACCGGTTTCCCGTCGCGAAGGCCGGTGGTCCCGTTGTAGTTCCGTTTCCAGTCGCCGACCGGACGCAGGCTGTCGATTGCGCTTTTCTGCATCACGCAACGATGGAGATTAAACAAATCCTCTGACTGGATTTTTTCTTTCTGTATCAAATCATAAATCAGATCAATCGCCTTCCCATGGCCATAAACCTCCTCGTGATCTTTCAGGGGTTTTCCGCTGATGGTCAGCCCCAGCTCCAGCACCTTAATCGCCTCGCTCAACGAGAGCGAATTGCCCTCAATCGCCGTGGAATCATACGTCCACAGCGCAGCGATTTGCTTCAGTAAAGAGGACCCAATATCCTCCGGTAGCCCTTCGTAAAAGAGTGTGGATTTTTGTTGAGCCCGTTCCCGGTTTTTCAGAAAAGAAACTATCGCATTATGCGAGATGGATAGACCGTGCTCTTGGTTCAGCCGACTTGCAACCTCTCGGAAACTCACACCCTGCTTACGCAGAGTCCGAATCTCACTTTCATGGGGAGCCAGCTTGGATGAGGATGTTTTCACGGAATAAAACTAGCAGGCCGCCCGGCGCGTAACAATGAAAAATAGCAAAAAAAGAACAAGTTTTTTGTTACACGCAGGCGCAGATTTTTTCAGGCCGGAAGCCACAAGGCCCTTGGCGTGGCCGGCAAAGCGAACGAAAGGGGCATATATCGTAATACTATATATATAGTCCGTCACGCAGCTTGACTCATACTGGACTTATTTACCGACCCCCTTGACTCATACTGGACTTACTGCAAATACTCGCCAAACCTCGGGTCAAACGGGTTCTCTGCTGGCGCAGACATGAACCGCCTCGAAGCATCGGGGTCTTCGACAGATTACGCAGATGGGCGTATATATGTCACTATGTGACATATCTATCATCAGCATCGGAAGCGTGAAGGTTGAAGGGGGACTTCTGGCTGTAGCCGCGGGCGTCGACCGCGGATTAGATGGGCAAAGTGCTTCGGCAGGCGGGATAGGTCGAACATCCCCAGAACTGATTTCCGGCATTGGCGCCGTGCTTTACCGTACTCAGTACCATTTTCGCTCCGCATTTTGGGCAGAGTTACGAAGAAATAGGATCAGAATAATTAGGGTCAGAATGATTTTTGGGTGGTTCGTTTTTTTCTGATCCCTGACTTCTGATCCCAGATTTCTGCCCTCTGTCTTCCGTCCTCCGATCTCCGACGTCTGATCTCCGGCTGTTCAGTTGCTGAACATGGCCCCGGTTGGTTTTGAATCCGCGCTCAAGGCGGCCCGACTCGATCTGTTGAATGAGATCGGAAACTTCTGCATCGGAAAAAACGGGTTTTTTGAACGATTTAATGTGGGTTATGTAGCTCCCCTGGATAAAAACGCCTTCTGGGATTTTAGTTTTAAATTTCGCATCGCCCATAAAACAGACCACGCCGACGATTTTTTCTTTCGGAAGATCGAGCAGTTCGGACAGGGCACAAATGTGTCCGTAGTTTTGGCGCAACGGATTTTGGAAACGATGCTTCTGTTTAAAATGCACCTGCGTGCATTGGCGAAAATCCAGCCCTTGTAGTTTTTGGTTTCGATCACGAACACGCCGAATTTCGACACGATCACATGATCGATCTGCGTCGTTCCATTTTTTGAGGGAACCGTCACGTCTTTGATCAGATGATACACCTTGGAATCCAACCGCAGAGCGGTGGCGAAATTCACCAGCCCTTCTCCGGCGTGCCCTTTGATCTTCGGCATAAACATCTTTAATATATTCAACCCGATAATCAGCAGAAAAACCCACCAGTACCGCTGAAGCAGGGTCGTCGATAAATTATTCATTACGTCATCGGTCATGAATTCCAACATCGCAGACTTTCGGGAGAATGGAAAAGGTTTAGCCGCAAAAAGTCACAAAAATCGCAAAAGTTCCACGGCGTGGCGGTATCGCCCATTTCCTGACTACCGAACAGTTCGCTCTCATGCTCGGAAAAATCCAGCCCGGTCTGAACGCCGGATATCCGCATTCTTTATCTTATGTGGAACTGGGCCGATGAGTAAGCCGTCATGTTTATTTCGAATCTTTAAGAGGTTGTTTGCATCATACCCCTTAATTTTATCCCAGTCCGTGATGAGCTCTACATCGGTAAAACCGTGTTCTTTGAAGATGTTTTTAGCCCGACTTTGGCTGGTTTGAAGCGATCCTAAAAGGAGGATTTTCATGGTCGATTTATCACGGCGCTGTTCTTCCTCTGTGCGAACTATGGGTTGTTGCGTTAAAGAGAAAAGCTTCTCTTTGAGTTCCTGGACCTCACGTTTGTGGGAAATGATTCCGTAGATGAAGTCGTCGATATGCATAATGACATAATTGACGAACTCGTGAATGAGTTTTTGTTTTGGGCTGAAAGGCCCGGCACAGAGGTGGAGTCTAGCGAGCAGTTCCCCGTTGAAGGAGATATCCTTCACGATCTCATTGTGCTCATCAGGTGCCGTGATTTTAGCCGACACGTCCTGTTTGGGCAGTGAGGAGGGTACATGATTAAGGTAGCGTAAGGTTTCTGAGTTGTAATCTGTGAACTCCGTTGCCACCCAGTAGAGCTTAAGGTTGTTGCACAGTAACTTTTGAATGCCGTCAAAGAACTGGCTGATCTCCTTGCCAGCTATGTAGTAGCGGTCCTCGCATGAATCAATCTGTTTCGCCATTTCCACATAAAAGGCATCATCAAAACAAATATCCTTGTCACAGGTTAAAAGATCACGAACAAGGCTGTGCTTTAGAAGATAATCATTTTCCCATGTGTTGGCGTAGGTCTGGATGTAATTTCGTAATTCATAAAATGACCAACGCTCACCGGAGGTACTTACATGGAATCCATCATCAAAATAGGCCATCTCCTCCATGTGGAGTCGCTCTTGATCTGAAAAGCGTCCGCAATCAATATTCTGGTTGTTCAGGAAGCATATTAATTCATCGACATGCTTTTTTTCACCCTTCAGAAAAACAGCAATTTTTGCCTGATGAGATTCGCAGCAACAGTCCAAGCACGTCATATAGATTCGATCCATTAGGGTCTCCGTTTTCAAGCTTATCAACGACGCATAGTAAGAAGCTCTGCCTGCTTTGCTTAAGGCTGAGTTTCGCGGAGCGAAGGAAAGGGTTTCAAATTTAAGTCATTTTGTTGTCAAGGTGAACGGGCAGGGAGCCGACCACAACCTGTTTGTTTTCGTCATCCCAGAAAAAATAGATGCGCATGCAGTGTCGTTCTTCATGGGATGTTCCATTGCATAGGTGCCATTTCAGGAATCGCTTATGCATGGTTCCAATTGGATAGCGCACAAAATAGGTTTCGCCATAGGCTCCTGCATTTTGTTCGGTAATAGATCCTTTGCATGTCAGGTGCAGGGTGTTTTTAGCATCTTCAAATTCTGAAAGTTCGACCCGACTTGTACGCTGATCACGGTACTCGTTAGCGAGTAAGAGTAGAGATTTTGCAACCAATTTTGGGTCTTCATACTGTGCATCTTTCAGGGTGCGGATGGCTCTCGGAAGGAGAACCAACCGTCCGGTCAGTTCTCTACTGGCCCATTCAGCCATTTCTTCGTAGTTTTCTGGCAACTCGATTCCCTCATCCACAGGAACTCCGGTTTTTGCCTTTACGGCCTCAGAGAGCATTTGTACCTTGCTGCGCAGAGCTTTGTTTTCCTCTTCATGAACCTCGCGGTATTGCTGTTCTTTCTGCGCTTCATCGCTCCATTGTTCGGCTTCTAGCTCGGCTGTCGTCAATTGCTCGCGCAACGCCTTCACCTGAGTCTCATAGAGTCGCTTGACTTCTTCTTGACTGGTTGTGTCATTGATTTTTGCAACCTGCAAGTCGGCCAGCATGGTCCGGGCTCGTGGCACAAACGGCAACTCCTGCCAGGCGATCAGGCGGTGTGCGTTGGCGGGTTTGACAATCTCTGCTGCATGGGTACTGAAGGCTCTCTCTCCGGTTTGGTCCATATATTTGTAGGCCATGATCCTGTCTTTAAAAAACACGACGTGTTTTTTGGGGAGATCTTCTTCAAAGTTCAGGTTGGGTCGGTAGACCCGTACCGCCCCGTCAAATGCCGACCACGACATCCCGACTTTTCGCGTCCAGTCATAGCCGGCATCAAAGGGCATCATCACCACATGGGCATAGCCGATGGTTTTTGCTGCCAACCAGTTGCCGTCCAGCAGGTAGGGAGGGGCGGTTGGTGTGTGCGTCCATTTGCGCTTATCAGGCTGGGTAATCAGAAAAACAGGCAGTCGCCGTTCTTTAGAGGTTAGAAACGCTTCCAGTTCTTCCAGTTCCTCCGGCTCTCGAATAATCCAAGGTTCACGCGACAAGGACCGGCCCTGCGCCAGTCCGACATCATCCGCCAATCTTCTAATAATTCCGGGTCGAATGTATTCAAAGGGGGCATCGCTATCGGCAGGTGACGCGCAGGCAACGCGGATAGAAAACCGCACCTGTTCCCCAATCTTTTCGACGGCAATGTCCGTTGTCCAGTGACGGCCCGCCACCGCCGCAATGTCATCGCCCATTCCAACATCGGGGTGGGAAAACCGCGCAGCCCAAATATCTTTTTCAAGAAGCGAAACGCATTCAATCCGGTGCCCGCCATCTTCGGCCACATAGCTTCCTCGCTCTGCCGCCTCGACGGGAATTGGGAATACAGCCTTTGCAGTCAACCAGCCTTGCACGCAGTCAATCGTCTTGATGAAAGCCTCTTCTGGGTCTTCGAAATGCGTCCCGGCTTCCGCCACCAGGCTGTAGGTCACATTCGAACGCGGAACCGTCGATTTTATCACAGGAAATCGTTGTTTGTTTATCGCCATTGTTTCACCTCTGTTTTGACAGTAATTTCCTCTTTATGAATCTAATTCTTATTTAGGTCAACAGTATCTGTAAATATGACTTTTTTTGTCTTATATCCATGATGCCTGTAATCTTTTCAGATCGAAGTTTCCAGCCCTTGGAAAAAATGCTGATTCATTTTCCAACCCTTGGAAAAGTCATATACACTGGGCCACTTATGGACAAAGCACTTCAAAAATATGTGAGGAAATTTTCCAAACTGCGGCAGAGCCGCAACCAAAGATTTTAACCACGAATGAACGCTGATGACCGCGAATATTTTAGCCACAAAAAGGCACAAAAAAAGAGGCGGCTTATAGGCCGCCCCGATCAGAACCTGTTTTGTGTTTTTTGTGGCAAATTTTGTTCCTGATTAGTTGCGAAGTAACAATATCTTATAATAATTGAAGCCCTGAAAACGTGCATAAAAAACAAGAAAATGACGGATAGTAGTGCGGATGGGCGCAGATTTTTCCAACCATTGGAAAGCGCCCGGATGGGTGCGTATATATGTCACTATGTGACATATCTATCATCAACATCGAACCTGCGTGTCTCGCCATAGCTCAAAGAGCGACGGCGGAAGCTGTTGCGAGAGTGCTTTCGGTATTCCCTAAAAGAAGCGCTCTGTCGGGCGCGGTAACCGTTGGGTATGGCCTCTCCGACCGTGTCGCGCCGGAGCTTTAGCGAAGGAGGAGGCCGCCTGTCCTGAGCTTGCCTGCCCTGAGCTCGTCGAATGGGTCGAAGGGCCTCGCTCCGCACAGGGTTCCAACCATTGGAAGAAATGCCCTCGGATTTTCCAATGTCTGGAACGGATTTTTCCAACCCTTGGAAGCCGCGAGCCGCGGCGGGCACAGATCTTTCCAAGCATTGGAAAAGTTGGGTAGGGCTGGCCTCTCCGAGGCCGCCGCGCTCCGCACAGGGTTCCCCGAAAGCGTAGCGATAGATAATTTTACCGCAGGTAAAATAACGACCAGCAGGGAGTGGTTCATGGTTGGAACCGGCGCGGCCGGTTTTCATGTTCTTTTTGACGCTGCGCTTCTTTTGGACGTACCAAAAGCACGTTCGGAATACCTCAGGTCCAATGCTTGGAAAATTTAGGCCCAGCTCTTCCAATGTTTGGAAAAAACCACTCCAAACGAGATCTATAGTCTGTAGATGAATAGTGACCATCCGCGTTTAATTAACGCTTGTGCGCAAGGAAGGAAATCCCCGTGAGTATTGAAAAAATCTTTGGCCAAGAACTGCAGAAAAGGCGCGAATGAAAAAGGCAATTGAACTTGAAGACAATGATTGGTGGCAGGTGGTTGACGGACTGACCTGCCGAGCTGAGCAGTATGATTCGACTGCGCAGTACCACGAAACAGGAATCGCTGATGGTGATATCCTCGAAGTCCGGGACGCTCGCGAAGCGAAAAACATCGCCGCTCACTATAGGGAAATTGTCGATAAAATTAGGGAGCAGGCAGGAGAGTGTTAGGAGGCGAGAAGTATCTGTTTGAGATCTGAGAGCAACTCTGCGTGTGTTAACAATCGCTGTCTAATGTCTGAGCACCATTTTTTGTCATGTACGATATCTTCCGCGCGAGTATTGATGCTTTTTAATATTTGCACCCCATTTTCAACATGAACTCTAACATGCGCGAGTATGTTACGGTTATCGATAAGGTCATGTTCTAGGTTTAAGTGATCAGCGATAATTTTCTGAATGAGAGCAGATGCTTCAGGGGGAAATTGTTCTTTATGCTCATTGATGAGTTTTCTGAAAACAATTAGCTTGTCGTTTGAAAACCACCACCGTTCGGCCGTTAACTTATCGAAGCAAATCTCATCACAATTACATGCCAATATCGAGGCGCATGTTTGGGCCGCACTTTTCTGTTTTTTTTCTAACCTGCTGGCAAGTATTTTATGTTTGTCTTGATGCTCGTTTTTATTAACGGGATCGGGATACAGCAACGAGCTGATTTCAACGATGTCCGCTTCAAGCTCAATAGCTTGAGCTACTACTAGGCCTCGCATGTTGTTAAGGTCTTCAAGTTTGTGGATTGATGCCGTTATGAATGCCATGACTTTTTGTTCAAGTTCGGTTCTTGTGGCATGAACTCCTAAACGTTGAATGAAGCTCATTTCATGGGCTAAATTTGACACCGCTTTCGCAAGTTCAACTGGTAGTGCCGAATAAAAGAATACTTCGACCAAACTTCCTTGTTTGCGGATAGCTTCTATCAGCCGTTTGCCGGAGTCGTCTGTGTCATCGCCGCCATCCATATTGAGATCGGATAAAATCAAATCAATATTTGCTAAATCATAGCTTTTTAGGTTGGCAGTGTTTTCCTCATACTGGAGCTGCAGTCGAAATCCAAGATCCCATAATTTTTTTTCAAAGTAGGGCTGTAGATCCGTGACGAAATCTTCGTCATCTTCAAACCAAAGAATGTTGTAATCTAATCTCATCTAGAAACCTTTAATGTGAATTTAGCGCCATTATCTGTATTTTCTGCCAGAATTTGTGCGCCTAGTTTTTTCGCTATTTCTTTAGCATGATATAGGCCTAATCCAGTGCCGTTAGTTCTTGTGAAGCCATAGCCGAAAACTGCATCAAGATCTGCTTCGTCGATGCCGCTACCATCATCAGTGAAGGTTATTTTCAGGTCGTCGTTTTCGTTGCAGATATCAATATACATATTCTGGGCAGATGCCTTATGGGCATTGTGGAATAGATTATCGATAAGGATGATGATTTCGAGCGGGCGGAATCTAAGGATGAATTTTAGGCCGTCCTGAACCTGTATATGGGGCGCAACGAATTCATTGTTAATTTTCAGGTGTTTGTATGCCGAGTAGACATTTTCGATGTAGTCATTAATAAATTTAACCAGATCAAGTGACTGCTTTTTTGTTTTTAAGTTGAAGTTAGCTTGGGTTACAAAGTTGACCACGGATGAAATAATCTGATTTTCAAGATGGATAACATTCAAATCGCTTTTCAGCTTTCTGGTATCGCTGTTCTCAATAGCAGTTTTCATGCTGTTTATTCTTCTCGATATTCGATCGCTTGAATGGCCAATTTGATGCTGAAGAGCTAAAATTTCTTTTGATCCTTTAGATCGTGTAGCTTTGAGGAACAGGTTTTCGCCGGTTGTTTGTTCTAGTTTGGCTTCGGCTTGCTTGCGAAGCTGTTCTTCTTTTTCGGCGTTTTGTTTTGCCTCGTCTGCTTCATTCGCGGCCTTTTTTAGCTTATCCTGAAGTTCTTTAACTGTGTCTAGTTTCGACAAATCGATATGATGCTTTTCGATAAATTTATCGAATTTGTCCTGTGATTTCTGGTCGGTTTCATCTTTAACGCTTGCGAGCAACTCCAGATTAATTTCGACATCAAGTATGTTTTCGGGGCGCGTGTTCTGTTCAACAATAGGTTGTATTACTTTGAGCAAATTCCTGTCTTTTTCGGATTGGGATTTTTCGTATTTTTCAGCTAGAGGATCGTATTCCCAGTTTTTTGATTTGAGAATTCTCCCCTCAATTTTTTCAGAACTCTCATCTGTCTTATCCCATTCCAACCCTTGAACAACATAGCGTTCCAGCCTTTTCAGCGTTTTGTAGTAGAAACCATCAAATTTACCGATACCAACATCAATGATCTGCCGGGTTAGGTTGTCTGTTACGACGCCTTCACGACTAGAGACGATTTTTACCTTATGGTTGGGGTCCGTAATTTCAATTCTGCCAACAATCTCGCGTGCTCCTAGGTTGCGAGCGTAACCCTGACCCTTACGCGCTTCCATTCGGAGCCAATCATTTCCGTAGTCGCCGAGTCCGCTAACTCTAAATCCGTTCACAAAAAGAAATATTGAACCGTAATCAACCGACCGAATCCCTGTTTGTTTGGTGAAATATGCCTTTGCGTACGGGTTTAGATAGTAGATTGATATTTTCAGGCCTTTTAGGTTTTCCAGATAATTTTTTTCAGTGATTTTGACTATTTGCCGATTTTTATCTGTTAATGTGGTGACGATATGGTTATTGGCCGAGATTTCGGTTCGGATGACCGTCGTTGTGTAGGGGAGTTTGTCAAATATCTTGTTCTGAATGATGCCGTTAATTTTTTTGTGCTCGTTTTCTAGCTCGTCGGTGTCCGCAAACTCAGGAACACGTAATTCGAGTTGAAATGAATTTTTGTTAAACGCTGCGCTGGGTGACGAAAGCTTTTCGAGGTAATGCCGAAGATCCAGAAGCGATTCTCGACCCCATGTGTTTTTGCGTGGGTGTAGTTGAGACCAGATAGATCTCAACTTTGTGATTTCTAACAAAGTGCCACTTGGCATCGATCTTTTGAATTTTTTGAGGAATTCCTCATCAGTAATTGTGCCGCAGGAAACGCCGACGTGCTGGATTTCTAGTTCGTGTTCGTTTTCAACTTCAAAGTCATTCCAGTTTACCTCCAGTAGAAGGATGTCATTTTCCTTTGTGCGAGTATATAGGCTTAACTGCTCTCCGAGCCGATCACAGGAGAAGCGGCCGACACCTTTTGCTCCAGCCATCATGCGCCCATTTTTTGTATGAGCTTCTTTTTTTTCGGAAAAGGCGATGTTTAGCCATCTTGTTTTGATGCCCTTGAGATCCATGCCCGTACCATCGTCCACTATGATGAGGCGCGAATCGGCAGGGGTATCCGTTTGTATGTTCTCGAAGATGATTTCAACCTTCTTGGCTTGTGCATCGAATGAATTTTTTACCAATTCGAGGACTGCAATATTGTCATTGTTGATGAGATCTTTGCCAATAATGCTTTTCAGTTGGACGTTGGTTTTGAAATGGAGCGTATGTTTTGTTCTAGGCATCGATTATTTCTCCTAATACAACTCCCGCAAGTTCCCCGAAGAGAGGGGGAATCGCATTGCCAATTTGTGAATAACGTGGCACTTCGATTTTTCGGCGCGGTCCGCCGGTTGTGTATTTTCCCTTGAATTCGTACCAGTCGGGAAAGGATTGAATACGTGCATATTCTCGGACAGTCAGGATGCGCGGCTCGCAGTAGTGGACGTAGTCATCGGGAAGGGTAGTCAGGGTGGGGGTTGGTTCATCCGCGCGGAGCAACTTGGTGCTGCTTTTTTTGGTATTGAATTGTTCCCGCACTTCTCTAGAAGTCAGGCGGTCTTTAATTATAGCCGCAAATTTTTCCTGCACTGCGGGTGTGTGTTTAGCAAATCGATGGCTGTCCGGCCTTGCCGGTTTCCGCGTCCGCATCAGTGTTTGATAGGAGGTCAACGCGCGATTTGAATAAACTCCGGCCATGAAGTTGTTGCTGTCAGGCGATTCTACTTCTCCATGCTTTCGTTGGATGTCGGAGATGGCTGCTTTAAGAGGCGTTTTTGCGGCTAGTTTTCTTTGCTTCAAAAACTTTGGGGCTGCGGCCTGAATTTGTTCGAAGAATTTTGAAGCGGTTCCGTTGCGGGTGGCGACAATGATGAAGCGTTTGCGCTGTTGAGGAACGCCAAACTCGGAGAAATCTAGAATCTTGTGTGTGGCATCTTCATAACCAAGCTCGTGTAGTTTGTCCAATACGACTTTGGAGAAAGGCACCCCGCGTGAGTCCCCAGTTTTAAATCCGATTCCAAATCCTTTTACGTTTTCAAAGAGGATGGCGTTGGGTTGAACGAGCTCGATAAATTTAAGATACGAATGCGCCAGATTGTTGCGTTGGTCTTTTTCGGCTCGTCGTCCGGCTAAAGAAAAACCCTGACACGGCGGGCCGCCAGCGACTAAGTCTACTTTTCCACGTAATGCTATGAGGTTTGTCGCATGATCTGAAAGGAGTTCGTCGATATCGTGAGCTTTGGGGCGACCTAGCCAAGACGGCCAGCTGAAGTGGTTGTTATTGTCGATCAGGTTGTGGCGAAGCGTCTTAAATGCATCTGCATTTTTTTCGATGGCGAATAGGCCATGCCAGTGCCCCGAGTTATAGAGGCCAAGCGAAAGCCCTCCGCAGCCAGCGAAGAGGTCGATGTATGTGAGTTTTACCTGCTTTTCCATAAGCGCCTAACAAATTAGGGAAGAAGTTACAATTTCTTGGAGCAATTGCAAAGCCTATCCTGAGGATCTCTATGTGTCCAGGAAAGGCCGTTGATCGAGCCTGATTTTTCCAAACATTGGAAAAAACAACAGAAAAAGTTCCAAACATTGGAAACGAACGGGTAAGTTCGAGTCATGAATACGAGAGAGAGTTATTCCCAATACATGCAGGAGATAAATATCGAAGGTAGCGGGAAGGCGTCTTCGTGTGTTCGAGCAATGGATTTGCTAGGGCCTATTTTGGCGAAGGGTGGGAGTAAGTTCCCCGATTGTTCCGCCATCTGGACGGTTATATCGATTGACCGTATTGCGGAGCTTCATAAGTATATCCTCAAGCAACAGAGGCTGGGAGATTCCGGTATATTTGAAAACGAAACGCCCGTCAGCTATTGGCGGGATGGGTGGTGCTCAGCTGCTTTAAAAAACTATAAGGAATTTCTGGTTCTCACCCGCCACGAGTCCCGGCTTTGGGATTTGGTGAATGAGCCGGATGTTCAACCTTCGGAACTCTCGAAACGAATGGATGCTGAGAAGGTCGATTCAATTGAGGCGTTGCTTTCGGATCGAGAGATCGATTTCACGTCTAGAGAGGGGAAAGAGGTTTTACGGGAAACCAAAGCCCGGGTGAATCAGGGGTTCTTCCGGAAGATGCTCCTCTCGAATTACGAGACGCAGTGTTGTGTGTCCGGCCTGAATATCCCTGAAGTTTTGCGCGCCAGTCACATTGTCGCGTGGTCGGCTGACAAAAAGAACCGCCTCAACCCAACGAATGGTCTTTGCCTTTCCGCAACGTACGACGCGGCCTTTGACCGGCACTTAATCTCTTTCGATGAAGATTGCCGCATGATCTTCAGTCCGGCGTTGAAAGAGTACTACAGCAACGACGCATTCAAAACGCAGTTCGTAGCCTTTGAAGGGAAGCCCCTGAACAAACCAAAACGCTTTTGCCCTGATCCGGCGTTTTTAGAAAAACACCGGGATAAAATGCCTGCGTAAGCTAGAAGATTAGTTTTTGTGCTCTTGGTCGTGACAGATATTGCAGAGCGTTTTTAGGTTTTCTTCTTCGTTAGATCCCCCAGAAACGTGGTGTTCGATGTGGTGCAGTTCGAGATGCCGGGGATCGGAAGAATTCCATTTATCATGAGTATTCCGGGGGCTGCCCCCGATGACCTGTTTGTCATCAATGCCTTGCAGTGTATTTGGCCCCGAATAGGGCACTTAAAGCCGTTTTTTTGCCCCTGTTTTATCGTTTTAAGGATTCGATTGGATCGCGATTACGGGGATTTGGCGGATATTCAGATCAAGATTTTTGAGGATGCATTGCAAATCTGGAGCCCCGGCTTTCTTCCGTTCGGGGTGACGGTGGAGGAGCTACATCAATCGACTCATTCCTCGAAGCCCCGCAACCGGCTAATTGCTCAAATGTTTTATGATATGGGGATGATTGAGAAGT
>Ga0307990_1001443_pt1 | contig 20053 bp, 11 predicted proteins | sample EllFjometagen129_FD_203168 | JGI IMG/M metagenome (GOLD analysis project Ga0307990, IMG submission 203168) | Marine microbial communities from Ellis Fjord, Antarctic Ocean - #129 | ecosystem: Environmental > Aquatic > Marine > Unclassified | place: Southern Ocean | collected 2014-10-08
CAATCCCGGAATTCTTCAGCAGATAGACCACGGCAGTTTTTCCGATAGTCGGACGGGGTGGTGCCGGTGGACTGCTTGAAGGTGTTGGAAAAATACTGGCTGGTGCCGTATCCGCACATGAAGGCGATCTCGATTATCTTGATGTCGGTTTCACGCAGCAGGGTTTTGGCGCGTTCCATACGGATTCGAAGCAGATATTCCATGGGGGCACTTCCGGTCAACTTCTGAAAGACTTTGTTCAATTGTGTACGTTGTATGCCGCAGATACCAGCCATTTCGGCCAGCGTCCTTTGTTGGTCGCAGTGGATGGGCAGAGACGCAATCAATGCTTGCACTTTTTGTTCAGAATAGGTGTATCTGCCCATGTCGACTGCGTCCCCCTTAATGATCCGTTTGAGTTCGACCAGGATAGCACGCAGTTGCGTTATTGTATGGGCATCACGCAGTTCATGGGTACTCTGCAATTCGGTAATCAGTGCGGGCATCAGGTCCCGCAGGGTCCGCGTGGCGGGAAAACAATGGTGCGGACTTGCGGCAAAGGTGGTACTGAGAATTCTCATCTCTTCCTCATTAAAGCCGAATAATCTCGGGAATTTAAAATTGGAACGGGCAGTCGGGTAGTCTTCCTTTAAATGGAACAGGACGTGCCAGATTCTGTTGTCAGGCTCCTTCGGGTTGACACTGCCATGCACCTGCCACGGCAGGGTAAAATAGATCGAACCAGATTCAACCGCCTCGGGTTCGCCCTCGACCATCCATTCCATCATACCCTTTTCAATATAGGTAATTTCCATACCACGATTTTTATGAGGTGTCAGTTCCCGGCACTGGAAACGTCCGTAGCTGATGATGTGGCCCATATTCTACCTCTTGCTGATAAATGTGTAGAATATACCACCACTCATACTGAACGACAAGTTTTATAATTCCGTGTTTAATGGTATTATTAATCAATATCAGGACATATAGTGTGAAACTGCTGCTAATAATCAAATACAAGGAGATATTATGACTGCTGCTAAAACCTGGATTACATCACTTCCCAAGGTTGGGATCCGCCCCACAATTGACGGACGTCGTCGCGGCGTGCGTGAATCACTCGAAGAGTCGGTTATGGCGATGGCTGAAAATGCGGCCAAACTGATCAGCGAAAATTTGAAATACCCGAACGGCGAACCCGTTCAGTGTGTAATTGCTGATACGTGTATCGGCGGCGTGGCTGAATCCGCAGCCTGTGCAGAAAAATTTGATGCGGAAAATGTCGGCGTTTCTCTCACCGTGACCAACTGCTGGTGCTACGGGTCCGAAACCATGGACATGGATCCAATGCGTCCGAAAGCGGTTTGGGGTTTCAACGGTACCGAACGCCCCGGTGCGGTATATCTCGCTGCTGTGTTGGCGGGTCACTCCCAGAAAGGTCTTCCGGCTTTCGGAATCTATGGCCGCGATGTGCAAGATGGTGGAGATGACTCCATTCCTGCCGACGTAAAAGAAAAAATAATTCGCTTCACCAAAGCGGGTCTGGCTGTGGCCATGATGAAAGGGAAGTCCTACCTCTCCATGGGCGGCGTTTCCATGGGGATCGGCGGTTCGATTGTGAACCAAGATTTCTTTGAAGATTTCCTCGGCATGCGTGTTGAAGCCATTGATCTGACGGAAATGTATCGTCGCATCCGTGACGGAATTTTTGATCAGGAAGAATATGCGCAGGCACTCGCTTGGACGAAAGAAAACTGCAAGGAAGGGTTTGATGCGAACTCCCCGGAAACCGCCCGCACACGTGAGCACCTTGATGGTGAATGGGAAATGTCGGTCAAGATGGCCATGATTGCCCGCGACCTGATGTATGGTAGCGACAAGCTTTGCGAAATGGGCTATCAGGAAGAAGGATGCGGACACAACGCGATCCTATCCGGATTCCAGGGACAGCGCAACTGGACGGACACCTATGCCAACGGGGACTTCATGGAAGCCATTTCCAATAGCTCCTTCGATTGGGGGGGTATTCGCATGCCGCACTTGATGGCGACGGAAAACGATAGCCTCAATGGTGTGGCAATGCTCTTCAACTACCTGCTGACCAATACGGCTCAAATTTTCTCCGACGTTCGTACCTATTGGAGCCCCGAGGCCATCAAGCGTGTCACCGGTCATCAGGTCGAGGGCGTTGCGGCCAACGGACTGATCCATTTGATCAACTCCGGTGCCTCTGCATTGGACGGGTCCGGTCAGCAATCCGAAGACGGAAAGCCCGTCATGAAGCCTTTCTGGAATATTTCTGAAGAGGAAAAAGATGCCTGTCTCAAGGCGACTACTTGGCATCCATCGATCACTGAATACTTCCGAGGCGGTGGTATGTCCTCCAAGTTCACCACCAAAGCGGGGATGCCGGTCACGATGACTCGTGTGAACATTGTTAAAGGTCTCGGCCCGGTTCTGCAGATTGTAGAAGGTTGGACTGCTGAGCTGCCCGACGATGTGCATAAAGTACTCGATGATCGTACCAACAACACGTGGCCGACCACTTGGTTTGCTCCGCGGATCACCGGTAAAGGCGCATTCACTGATGTTTATGAAGTGATGGCCAAATGGGGTGCCAACCACGGTGCAATCAGTTGTGGCCATATCGGTGCAGACTTGATCACGATGGCCTCGATGATGCGTATCCCGGTCTTCATGCACAATGTGGAAGACGCCGATGTCTACCGTCCGTCCGCATGGAGCTCCTTCGGAACTCAAGGTCTTGAAGGGGCGGACTTCCGCGCTTGTGATACCTACGGCCCGATCTACGGATAATTGTTGGGTTCAACGAGCCACCTGCACGTCCTCGTAGCAAATGGCTTCTTTGCCCCGAAAAGAGACGTCCTCTTTTTGAGTGACGTATCGTTTTTACCTGTTGCGTCATGGCGACCCTTTCTCCGCATTGGCGGACAAAGGGTGGCACTCTCGCCAAAAAAACCTCAGGGTCATAGCAGACCGGTCCGGAAGGACGGGTCTGCTGTGACATTGTTTTTGTCCACCACACCGAACCGGCGAGAACCCATAGAAAACAGCCGCTCCAACCGAATAACCTGAGCACAGTCAATAGGATGCGAAGCGCAATACAACAATCGGATGGAGCCACGTCTCCCACGCGAAGTATGGCTGGCCTGTGTTTCCTGTGTTTTGATCCAGGCAAAAGACCCGAAGGACATGATCAAACAGATGCTGGCGCGCATGAAAGAGGCCTTGCCCTATCAGCCGGATATCATCTGTCTGCCCGAAAATTTTCCCTGTCAGTGCGCGTCCAAGCCATCGCTGCCAGAGGAAGCCGAAGTCATGCAGATCAAGCAACGGCTCTAGCCCATAGGGAGTCAGGAGACATGCTGTGAAAAGATCTGGAAACAAGGGGCCAAGAAACTCTGAATGACCAAACCACCATCAATATACAGATTATTGAACCCTTTCAGGGTTGGCGTTCATGCCTATACCCTTTCGAGGGCATGACAACCTTGCGTATCTGGATATCGTACAATATTGCACGATATCATCGGATTTCCCTGGATATCACACAGCTCTCTGTTTATTGTCATTTTCTCGCCATGAAAAGGATACAGATCTGAGTGCTGGTATAAAGATGACTGGAGTGGCCGACCCAGAAAAGGGTTGAGCCGATCATATGAAACCCTATCGTAGACCCACATATCGAAGAGCGTTCTGCCTTACTCTCGCAGTGGTCGTCTGCCTTCTGTGCCTCAGGCCTGGTCGATGGTTGAGCCGAAGTGGCAAAAACAAAGTCATCGCCGTTGTGATTGATTCGGCTTCCAGTATGATGACAAAGGAACGAAGCATACTGGACATCTTCAAAGAGTTCACGCACGGTCAGGTTGTCAGCATGGTTTTGAGAACATACGGCCACCCGGACGAACTCTGCTTTCACAACGTGGACAATAGGCAAGGTGCCGTTGCCAGTGAAAGATATCTCAATGCACTTGCCCAGACAAAACGCACTCTTCAAGAAAGACAAGGTAGCCGAGTCGTCGTGAATATAAGCCTTGGGTCACGCCTTCCCAAATCGCAAGAGACAAAGCTCATCACAGACATTCTTGGGCTGGGGGCCATTGTGGTGGCAGCGGCAGGCAATGACGGCCTGGAAGAATCGTCTTATCCGGCCGCGATTGATGGTGTTATCTGTGTCGGCGCCTCTGGCAAGGGAATTCGCAGGGATTACTCCAACTATGGCGATGTAGATATCTTCGCAGATGGACGTTATCGAACTAGCCAGACGGTTCCCCTTCCATCGAACAGGGGCATAGAGACGCACTCCCGCACCATAGAACTCAACGGAACATCGTTTTCTGCCCCCAAGGTGTCCGGCGTGATCGTGAAAATGCTGCAGTTGGATCCTTCTTTGGAGAACCCACAGATCCTTGAGATCCTCCAGAGGACTTCAGACCAGGTGATCGGTTTTGAGCAGGGTTCCATGAATCGCCTCAGCGCCCTGGCCGCGATCAGTGGGAGATATGCAATGCTCAAGAAGGCAAGGCACGCCTGCTTCATGGGTCTGCAAATGGGCTGCATACTTGGCGGTCTCTGCGCAGGGCTTCTCCTACTCATGCCTATCCCTGAACTTCTCTTCAGGGTACTGCTTCCCAACCGCTGGGTGACCGTCAAAATGAGAAAAATCAACAGGATAATGGCAGCCCGCACAAAGCAGCCTAGAGCTCTCAGGTACATCATAAACTGCCTTTTCCCGGGATACCCCCAACTGTTCGAGAGAGCCCACAGCGCCTTACTTGAGATAGGTGGGCCCGCAGTCCCAGAACTTATACGGGCCTATCCGTATAAACCCTGTAATGAGTTCGGGGATTTTGCGACCTGTGTATATGATCTTATAGGCAAGATCGGTGGCAAGGAAGCTGAAGCATTTTTTCGGGCCGAACAAGACCGACAAGAGGAACTGTGCGCACAGAATTTTGAGCGAATGCAAGAGAATCCACAATCGTCCCAAGAGATTGAAGAGGTCTGAAACACAGGAAGGGCAACATCCAGACGAAACAGGCTGCTGTATTGTATTCAAAACGCCGACAAGTTACCCTATGAGGCTCAAACATGGGAGGATCTCCATTGCATTTAAAGGCGCTACATGCTTAAATGTGATGCATGAATGATTTGCTGTCAAGAGTGGTGTCGATTCATGCAACAACGCCCTGTAGGGGTACACTGAATCCACCCTGGAATCAGTGCCTGACGTGTGGCAATACATCATGAAATGGGTCACCTTTGCATTACAACATGGAGACGTCATATGAGTTATCAAACGTGGGCTGGTCATGGTCAAATTTTCGGGCAACGAACTATAATCGCCAATCTGTTTGTGGGATTGATCGTGACTGGCATTCAGACGCTCGCATTTTCTGAAAATGCAAGTCCCTTTGCCATCATGAGTGTTGTACAGAACCGCATTGACGGACTGAATCTGCCAGCGCTGCGTTCGGCCATTGAGGATCTTACCGCGACATACCCCCATGAATACCCGCATGGAAAGCTGTATCTTAAACGCCTGAACACCTATGAGCAGCAAATCGTGGCATTGGCTTCAGCCCCGAGACCCATGGACAAAGCATGGCAGAACAGGGCCACGAGCCTCGTAAAGGCGCTTACCGTTTTTCGACAAGAGGCACTGATTGCCAATCCACTCCTGGCACGCCAACCCATTCTGTTTATAGCGCGTCGGCAGTACAAAGCCGATCACCATAATACGGCCACTATGTTTCAAACTGGCGAAATCAACACCGGCAATTTTGTGGGCGGCAGCGCTGTGAAAACCATTGATCTAACGAAGGGTGGGCGTGTCCAAACTCTTATGGAATCCAAGGACGCACTGATACGAGATCCAGAACTCAGTTTTGACGGGACACGTATCCTCTTTGCCATGCGAAAGAACATCAAGGACGACTCTCACATTTATGAAATGCATATGGATGGCACGGGGATGCGACAACTCACGTTTGCGGCGGGCGTCACGGATATTGATCCGCTCTATATACCGGGTGGAGATATTGTGTTCAGCTCTACGCGCGAACCTAAATACTGTATGTGCAACCGACACATCATGTGTAACCTCTTTCGCATGGACCGCGACGGTGCCAATATCATTCAACTTGGCAAGAGCACCCTCCATGAGGGACACTCAGCGTTGCTGCCCGACGGACGCATCCTGTATGATCGCTGGGAATATGTGGACCGAAACTTCGGAGATGCCCAAGCCCTGTGGACCGTCAATCCAGATGGTACAAATCACGCCATCTACTGGGGTAACAATACCTGGTCGCCAGGCGGTGCCATTGACGGTCGGGCCATTCCTGGCACGGATAAGGTCATCTGTATCTTTGGGTCATGTCACGATCTACCCTGGGGCGCCCTGGCCATTGTGGACCACGCGCTGGGTGTCGATGGTAAGACCAGCGTTGAACGTACCTGGCCGGCAGATGCCATAGACCTCGTCCAGGACAAGAGTCCCAAATACGACGCCTATGGCTATGATAACTTCAAACGCGTCAATCCAAAATATGAAGATCCTTATCCCTTAAGTGATACCTATTTCCTGTGTTCTCGTGGGATGGGCAAAGGGGCATTAATGGGGATTTATCTGATCGATGTGTTTGGCAACGAGATCCTGGTCCATGTAGAAGAACCAGGATGTTATAGTCCCATGCCCTTGAACGCCAAGCCAGAACCCCCGCGCATTCCGGTACGTCGCAATTTCAAGAATCAGGTTGGCTATTTTTACGTATCTGATGTGTATGAAAGCACACACATGCAGGCCGTGGAACCCGGCTCCATTAAATACTTGCGTGTGGTTGAGTCACCCGAAAAACGTCACTGGACACATACTCAGTGGGGCGGTCAGGGCGTACATTGCCCCGGCATGAACTGGCATAGCTTTGAAAATAAACGCGTTCTGGGCCGTGTGCCCGTGGAAGCAGACGGATCGGCGTATTTTGAAGTACCGGGCGATACGTTTGTGTTTTTTCAATTGCTTGACAAAAACAAAATGATGATTCAATCCATGCGTAGCGGCACCATGGTCCAATCGGGTGAACTCACTGGGTGCGTGGGGTGTCACGAGAACCGCAATACCACACCGGCCCCATCAAGAGTAAACAAACTCTTGGCCGTCAAACGCCCCCCCAGCAAACTACAGGGATGGAAAGGGAATACACGTATATTCAGTTATTTGCGTGATGTGCAACCGGTCTTTACGAAACACTGTGCCTCCTGTCATGACTACGGCACGAAAGCGGGTGCCAAGCTGGTCTTGGCCCCGGACCAAACCAATACCTTTAATGCCTCTTACCGTGAACTGTGGCTCAAGAAATACATCAAAAGCATTGGGGCCGGTCCAGCCAACATCCAGCCAGCTTATAGCTGGGGATCGCATGCCAGCAAACTTGTTGAGGTGATCCAGTCTGGTCACCAAGACCTAAAACTCTCCCAGGATGACATGGAACGTATTACCACCTGGATTGATCTCAACGGCATCTACTATCCCCACTACTCATCTGCCTATCCGAATAATCTCAGTGGCCGCTCACCCCTGAACAACCAGCAGATCCAACGACTCAAGACCTTGACAGGCGTACCATTGGACCAACTCAACCGGTATAACTCCAAACTGGGCCCCCAGGTCAGCTTTGCCCGCCCGGAAAAGAGTCCCTGTCTGGCGTCCATCAAAGACAAGCAGAGTCCCCAGTACCAGGAAGCCATTGACATTATCACGGCTGGCAAGCAACAACTCCAGAAACGCCCGCGCGCGGATATGGATGGATATGTGCCTTGCCAAGTTGACCAAGAGCGCGAACAGAAATACGTGCTACGAGAGCAGATCGAATACCAAAACCGGCAAGCCCAGGAAAAAGGGACTCAGCGACGCGATGAATGACACGTCACTCGCTCAATCTTTCTCAACATAAAATCAACCGAAGTCACCGACGAATAAAACGTGAGATCTGGAATCTCGATTGAAATCAGGGTTTCACACCCTTATACTGTTTAGACCAATTTGGTTCACTTGGTAGGATAAATTTATGGTAACTGTAATCATTGGGAGCGCAACATGAAGAGACGATCATTTCTGAAGGGCTCAGCCGTAGCAGGAGTCACAACATTATGTGGGGCAGGCGTCGCCCATGCGGCGGATAGCTGCATGCCAAAACTGAAAGCACCGAAAAACCCTGCCCAGTTGAATCTATGCCTGCAGTGGGGCAAGATTCCGGGGGGTGAGATAAATCAGAAGCTCGACTTCCTGGAGGAAAACGATTTTAAGGCCGTTGAAATTCCCTCGGGTAATTGGCCAATTCAAAACTGTGATGCGATGATCAAGGCGATGAAGGGACGCAATCTCTTTATTGCCACAGCCTGTGGCCCAAGCAACTTTTCTTATGCCGAGCCAGAGAAACGTGAAGCAGAGGTCCAGAAGTTTTTGCCGGTTGTTGAAGCCCTTGGAAAGATGAACTCTGTGGGCCTCATTATATGTCCTGCACGCAGCAAGCCCGGTATGGGCCACAAGGAACTGCGTCACGATTTCGTCACCAACACCGGAAAACGCCTGGCTGAACATGCACACAAGCACGGAACATCGATTGTACTGGAGCCTCTGCGCAGAAACGAAACGCCCTTCCTGCGTCAGGTGGCCGACGGCGCCGCTATCGCCCGGGATACTGGCCCGGGCTGCACGGTCATGGGCGACTTCTGGCACATGGCCCTGGAGGAAACCAGCTTTATGGGTGCATTCATCTCAGGAGGCGATCTGCTCACACATGTGCACATCGCCGGACTGAAGAAACGAATTATTCCCGGCATCTACCCTGAAGCCGACAACTATGTTGACGGTTTCAAGGGATTAAAGCTGATCGGCTACCGCGGTGCCATAAGCTTTGAGGGCGGCTGGCCAAAGAATCCTTCTGATCCGAAGAAGGGGCTCCCTGAGCAAGAGCGCATCCGGTTGATCCGAAACATGGTCAAGATGCTTGAGACACAGTGGGACATGGCATAGACCCGTCTTCGCCTCGTGGGCTACACTGTGACCCAGAAGGCGTCTCCCCCATTGATTCCCGTTTTGCCTGCCATGCGGGAATCAATGGGCACAGGGAGTCACGATCCAAAACAGGCCTATTCGATCAATCCTGGACCACCCTAGCCAAATGCCTCACCTGGCCAGAGTATTACGGTTGCCGCTGTTTCATCCATTCTACTTCAACCAGTGGTTTTACCACAAGTCTTGCTGTGGCCCTGCCTTTTTGGAGTAGCAGAACCTCTTTTTGTTCAAGGAGATGCTCAATAGTCTCTTCCGTATAGTGCCGCACTGTGATCAATTCCAACCCCTCATTATACTTGACAGTGAAGGTCTTTTGGAGTGCTTCAATGAGCGTGGGCAACTCGCGATGTTTATGATCGATACACGCTGAAAAACTGATGGCTGAATTCTGCATAAGATGCAATTTAATGCGATGCCTGGCAAACAAGCCAAAGATGCAGCTAAGATTATGCTCGTCAATAAAGGAAAAATCCCTGGGAGCAATCGAAAGGAGGACCTGGTCGATTTTGAATATGAACGACGGTATGAGATGGTCGTGGTCAAGGGTCTCCTGGATCTCAGTGCCTTCATCATCGGGTGACACAAAGGACTTCACGAACAGAGGTATTTGCTTGTTCTGGAGCGGCTTAATGGTCTTTGGGTGAATCACTGAGGCGCCATAGTAGGCCAGTTCAATGGCTTCTTTGTAAGAAATCACAGGCAGTCGCTTGGTATCATCAAAATACTTGGGATCTGCATTGAGTACACCAGGGACATCTTTCCAAATTGACATATCCTCTGCATCACAACAATGGGCCAGAATAGCGCCTGAATAGTCAGAACCTTCTCTGCCAAGGGTTGTGGTCTTATTGTCAATCGTACCTCCGAGAAATCCCTGCGTGATGGCAATTCTCCGCGTCTTGCCAGGCGATGTCAGATACGGTCGCAGGGTTTTGTTCGTCAGATACGCCGTTAGCTTCCAGTCAACTCTCCCCTCCCGATGGGTGTTGTCTGTTTGCACAAGCTCCCGTGCGTCGAACCACATGTTGTTGACCTGTTGGTCATTGAGGAAAAAACTGACAATCTTGGTTGAGATCAACTCACCAGACGACACAACCGCATCGTATTGCGCATCATAGGAGGTCCAGGGTGCACTCTCCATGAAACCCGCCAAGTGATCAAAAATGCTCTGAACTTCCTGGTACACGGCGTGATCGCGGGACTCGAACAGCTCATCCATGATCTCAAAATGATACTGCTGCAATTTCTGTAAATGCGTGGAGGCCTCTATTTTTTTGGAAAAACAAGCCTCATTGTACGCTTCCAGGGCATTTGTACTTTTGCCCATGGCAGAAATCACAATGACCAGATTGTCATCGGGAAATCGGCCAAGAATCGAAATAATGTTTTTAACGGCATCAGCGCTCTTGACTGACGCACCACCGAATTTGAATACTCTCATAAAATCCACTCTACTTGTCTTCCTGGATTAATAGGTCAAAGTTTTCAGTAGGCAATTTACAGTAGAAAGAATGCGTTTTACTAAAAACTGAAAACCAAAAACTGTACACCACAGGGCTTTCTATGAAAGCCCTGCTAATAACGCGACACGTCCGTCAAATGTGGCGTGACCTGTTATCTTACGACAATGTAATCAATTTCCTGGAAGTCCAACACCTCATACATCCACACATTCTGCACAAAGTTGACATGGTCCGGGTGGGTGTTGTAGGCGTCGTAATCGGCCTGATCGGCAAATTCCATGGAGAAGCCAAAGCGGTATGGATTTTTCGGGCTGACTTCTTTGAGCACTTGAAAGTTCTCAACGCCTGGAATGTCCACGAGACTTTCGGCCTTGGCAAAGAAGACCGTTTCTTCAACAGATCCTGCTTTGTGCTGCAATGTAAAGAAGACAGAATGGACAATTGTGGGGTTTTCTTGCCTGACTTGATTGGATCCCGTGGTAGCACAACCTGCAAACAGGCCTGCCAAAAAAATACTGCATATCAGTTGTTTCATGGGTTATTCCCAATTTTTAAAAGATGTTACGTAAAGCATGTGCCAAATAGACAAGACTCATCTATGCACTAAAAAAACGGTACGCATTATACTGGACTCCCCCACTCACCGCAATCATGCTGATTGGCCTGTTTGGCGGAGTGATCTGACAAAGATATTCATGTCAACCTTCCGATTTGGGGGGGGCCGAATGGCACGAACCCAAAGACCTCTTCCCGCCTCAACTTTGTCGCGAGCTTTGTCGCAAACTTCAGCGTAGCGTCCCCGCTCTGCCATAAAACCAGTCGTCATTGCGAGTTCTCCGCCCCAGAAGGGGCATATGTAAGAAAAGAACAAAAAGCCCATTTTTCGCCGAAAAATGGGGTGTTCCTTAGGAGGAGGCACGACGCAAAATCTTCCATTGTTAATGACTCGTCCGCCCTCGCAAAGCTGCGCACAATATATCGATAAAATGCAAGAATTAAACCCCGACCTCTTGTCTCGCTAATCGGTGACGCCCACATCCAGGCAAACCGCACAACGTGACTTGTCATCCCGAGGCACCGAGGGATCTATTAAACCAGCACGCGAAGCGACAACCAACCAACAACGAATAACGAATAACGAATAACGAATTTCCAGCCACAGATCATAGTCCAGATTCACACAGATAAAAGAAATGGAGGAACTGATCCTTAACAAAACATAATCGCACGCCCACTCATAGGATTCGCTCAAGTCGCAAAGACGCAAAGAACTAACAACGAAAAACCAACAACTAACTACTTTAACATGAAGACCATGAAGGGCCGATGCCGACGCGTAGCTTCTGACTTGTGCGTGAGACCGCCGTCATTGCACGCATCTGCGTGCCTCTGCTAACGCAGAGCGTCCTGTGTCGGTCTCTGCTCTTCAAGTAAACTTGATCACAGAGCCCTCCATGGAACTTGAATGACGGCTTGAATTAATAATCGAATAAGCCCTTTTCATTTGGGCGATAATCGGATGGAAGGTTTTGTTTGAGTCGGCGTTGCGACAGTGACGAGTGGCTAAAAAAAAACTGCTGCAAAGGCGAAAAGATTTGGCCGCCAGCGGCCAAATTGACCTGGAGGAGCCTGCCCCCTACTAAGAACCAGCAACCAAAAACTAAAAACTGTTTCAACCATGAAAGGGTAAATACTATAATCCGGCGACTTGGAATTCTTCGAGATCGATTTGCCAAATTGTTTGCTAAGTACTATGTCCAGGGCTGACCCTAGCGAAGCCCGTATGTGTATCTAGCGGCCAATCCACTTAGTGTCATCTGGTCTTGGATTTGGTCGTGAGGGATCAGGAGGTATTGCCATGGCTTACCGCCGTTTTCTTGGGCGTGTACTGTGGCATTCTGACACCATGTGGCTGCTGCGTCAGCCTTGGCCAATACAACAGTATTCGTCATTTCATTGGCCCGTTTGGGTTCGCAGAGGAATTTGGCTATCTTGGTCTCTACCACGAAGTCCGGCTCATAGGACTCTTCATGCTGGTAGTGAATCTGAAAATCACCCTTGGCAGGCTTGAACCACTTTACAACGTCTTCCTCATTTTCCAGTAGCACGGCAAATCTACGTTCTGAGTCGGAATCAAATTTTTGGTTGGGATAAAGGCATTTACCAAAGCCGCCAAAGACCATAGAAGCAATTCGACTCTTCTCGCCATCCGGCACTGTGACACGGAAGTCTCGCAAGTCCTCGTTGGCCCCTGTCGAATAGTTGTTAGGCCGTAGCGTATGGAATCCACGTGTCACGTGGGCTTCGTAGGCTGTGGCAGATTCCACAAAATGCTGCTGCATTTGCGAGTGAATCAGATTCACCAAAGGCTGTTGGTGAAATTGCAGGACATTAACCACATCCTCCTCATCCGACAGGTATTCCCGAAGCCGAGTCACTACCTGACCGGCCAGTTTATACAGCAGGACTGAGTGATCATCATAGCAGATGTCGTTAAAGTCGATTAAACCACGAATTATATAATCCTCAGGACGTTTCTCCTGAACGATGCCCGAAACATCCTGCAGTCTGTATCGCTGGTTCTCGTGCAGGTGTTGAATTAATATGTCCTGTGCAACGGGCTGAAGATTGATATTGCTGACGTCAAGATCAAAGGTTTCGTATTTGCAACTGACCTCGCCTTTGGGCACAACCACGATTTTGGGAATGTCAATAGACATGGCGTGGTAGAGTGCCGTGGTCTCACGCACCACCAGCGGAACATCCACCGGCTCGACGATCCCTTCTAGAAGGCCCTGCGTTGGCCTGACGATCTCTTGGACCTTATACACTATCTCCTGCTGCACAGCGGCATCCTGCAGTTGATTGCTTCCCTTGAGCCTTTCATATTGCTTAATAACGTCGTACGTCGCTTTGGCTACGGCCTGCTCTTCTGGCTTATCAAAGAGTGTTCTCTGCCTGGGAACTTCTCCAGACCCCGAGAACGGTGCTGGGACGGTCGTTCCAGAGATCATCTGTTCAAACTGACTCTTAACCTCAACGACCTTACGCCCGGCCTCAGGTATATCTTTGCCAATGATCACACCAGACCGAATGATTGAATTCGGATCGTTCGCGTGGTCCACAATCTCTTGGAACTTGTCATGGGATACAATAGTCAATCGGTCTACGGCTGGCACGCCCACCCGCTTGCCGTAGGGTAATCGCAGACCACGACCAATGGACTGCTCCACAAGCGTACGCGAATTTGCTGCACGCAACGGCACAATGGTATAAAGATTTGTCACATCCCAGCCTTCCTTGAGCATATTGACGTGGATCACAATCTCCACGGGATTGTCCACATGCTCAACTGTCAACAACTGCTGAACCACATCATCCTTTTCCTCACCCCTAATATTGGAGTGCACCTGAATGACCTTACCTTTGTAGCGCCCCTCAAAGAAATCCTCACCTTCGATGACCTGCTGCAGGGTATTGGCGTGCGTCGTATCTGTGGCCACAACCAGCATGAACGGCTTGACCCTGGATTTGTCATGGTTGCGAGCATAAACCTCAAGTTCGACCTTGGTATTCTCATGGATACGCACGCCGTCTTCGAGCTTGACCTTCTCCAATCCCTCTGAAGTGTAGGCTTTGGCGTCAAAGTTCTCCCGCGTGGCCACAGCGGGCTCCTTGACAAACCCATCTGTCATGGCAGACGCCAATGGATAACTGCAAATTACATTCTTAAATGGCACACTTTTTCCAGCAGACTCCACCTGCGGGGTGGCAGTCAGTTCCAGGCCAAGAATCGGTTTCAGCTCATTAATGGCGCGTACACCTGCTGAGGCTCGATAGCGGTGGCTCTCATCCATCAGCATGACCAAGTCATCCAGACCAGCCAGATAATCAAAGTAACTCTGACCAATGTATTCGCTCAGCTTTCGAATACGCGGACTCTTGCCACCACGCACCTCGCTATTGATCTTAGAGATATTGAAGATGTTGATATGGCAATCGTCTGGAATATCTAACAGATTTCCTCGGGCCGAAACACCGGATTCATAGGTTTCACCTGTGATGATTACCGGCGGATTCATAGTGAATTCCCCCAAGCCCGTGAACACATACTTAGGCGTGTTTGGCGTAAAGTCTTCGATGAGCTTTTTATAAATCGTCAGATTAGGTGCGAGCACAAAGAAATTGCGAATATGTTCTGACTGATACAGGTACGCAATGAAGGCACCCATCAATCGCGTCTTGCCCACACCCGTGGCCAGGGCAAAGCATAACGATGGAAAATCTCGCTCAAAATCCTCCACTGTGGAAAACTCGCTCTTGATCGCCTCAAGCGACGCCGTCGGGTCCGCATCCTTGGCTAGAGATACAATCTCGCAAACCCGACTGAGAATTTCCAAAGAATCCCGTTGGGGTTGCCGAAGACTCAGACGATTACTGATGGCATTGACATGCTGAATACTCATTCGTTGCTTTCCTTGATTTTGCTTTCTAAACGTTTGGCTACTTTATCAAAGTCTTCTTGATCTTCTTGGGTTTCAATCGCCAAACGATGTTGGTTGAATTGTTCATATTGCGTCAATGCCTTGACCTTGGCCATTTCAGCGGTTATTTTCCCTGCATGGCTCAGAATATTACGCTCATTAAATTGCAAAAATGCATCTAACTTCTGGCACCAATTGGCCATGTAAATCGGCTTTCGTTTTCGGGTCTGGTCTTCGGCGTAATCCAAATACATCACAACCACACGATTCAGTTCTTCTATTTCTTCATGACTTAAATAGTTTTTGGCAATCGTGACATCACCATGTCGAATCTTTGCACTTTTCCAATTTGTTAATCCCATATTGGGCTTGGATGCATCAGCCCGCTCAGAAATGATCTCCGCCGCTGTTTTACCACTTACGGCCCAATGTAATTTATTTTGAACCACCTTGAAAAATTCCACCGTTTGATCGGTTTTAGGATCATAGTCAACTGACAATTTATAAATGTCTCGAATCTTCAAATAGAAGCGTTTCTCAGACGCACGGATATCGCGTATCCGTTCCAGCAGTTCATCAAAGTAATCCGTCCCAAGGGTTTTAACGTCCTTAAGACGCTCGTCGTCCATGGCAAAGCCCTTGACCAGATAATCGTTGAGTCGCTGTGTGGCCCACTGGCGGAACTGGGTGCCCCGGTGGGATCGCACGCGATAGCCTATGGCGATGATCATCTCCAGGTTGTAGAACTTCAAACGGCGTTTGACCCCTCGGGCACCCTCTTTTTGAACTTGTAAGTAATCCTTACAAGTTGCCCCTTCTACCAATTCGCCATCATTGTAAATATTGCGTATATGGAGGGTTATATTCTGAGGGCTTGTCTGAAACAACTCCGCCATCGCCGCCTGAGTCAGCCAGGCCGACTCATTTTTAAGCCGAACATCAATCCGTGTTTGGCCATCCTCGGTTTGGTATAACAAAATCTCTGAACCCGGTTCTCTACTCGAACGGTCTGATTGTGTCATGATCCATCTCCCATATCAAACAACGTCGGAGCATCACCCTTTCCCTTGCCGAATTTCCGGGCAGGCTTCCTTTTGTCGAGCCTTTCCTCCTGGCTGGCCAGATAGTCTGGCGGAGCAGCAGGTAGGTTTTCTATCTCCAGAGAGTAATCATCATGACCCCATTCGCATTTATTCAATACGGTCTTGGGGATCTTCTTGACGGTCAGATTCTCGAAATGATTGATGTCACAGCGAAACGCGCTACAACAAATCAACAGAGAACGATTGGGTCCCACCTCTTCAGAGAGCTTGGTCAGCATCTCCTTACTCATGAACTGCGTAGTCACGTAGATAAAGTCTGTCTCCGTGCTCTTGCCCTGCTGCCAGTACACCTCAGAGTCCGGTTCAAAGGTGAATCCCTCTATCTTGCACAGGGCCTGGGTCAGCATGGCCGAATTAAACTCTGGATTGATGACCGGATTACCCCATTCGTCGTCTACGATCAGTGTGGGACCTACACGGTAATAGCGAAAACCGCCGCCGCCCTTCCAGTTGACAACTTTAGTGATTCCGCCTTCATCCTCGCCATCAACCACCTTCTTCAGACGAGGAATAATGTGTGTATGACAGTGCTCGCCAAGTTCCACCATGATCCAGCGACGCCCCATTTTATGAGCCACGGCACCTGTTGTACCTGAACCAGCGAAGGAATCGAGAACGAGGTCGCCAGGATTGGTTGATATTTGCAGAACTCGCTGAACTAATCTTTCAGGTTTCGGCGTAGCGAAAATATCATTGCTAATTAAAACCTTGGCTTCCTTTTTCGCTTCTTCATTGTCACCAACTTCTTCACGGACCCAAATTGCCTTCGAGACTACTCCCTTTTGGACTTCCGTAAGGAAACGCTTCAAACTCGGCTTAGCATTCCCTTTTGGGCCAAACCAAAGCCTATTATCCTTGCGAAGACGTTCAATTTCCTGTGGCGGCCGACTCCAACTTCTCCCTTTTGCTGGAAGAACCTCTTTCCCTGAAGGTGTTACTATCGGATAATAATCTCTATCTCTATGTTCTGCCCTTGTAAGATCACTTGCTTTCCATAATCCGCGTGGATCGTTATCAGGATTCTTATAAGCTTTATCTTGTTTTTCAGATCTTGGAAGCAAATTCCAAGCCCACTTCTGGTTGTTACGTGTAAACACCAGAATGTGGTCTAGATCCGAAGAAATTCCTTTTTGGTTATTACCGGGTGAATATTTCTTTTGCCATGCGACATTTGCCACAAAGTTTCGTCGCCCAAACACCTCATCACATAACACCTTCAAATAATGACACTCATTATCGTCGATCGTTATCCACAGAGAACCGTCCTCTGAGATCAACCGTCGAATAATCTCCAGCCGATCCCGCATGAGTGACAACCATAGAGAATGCTCCACACCATCATCGTAGTGGGTAAAAGCAGATCCCGTATTGTACGGCGGATCAATAAAGACACACTTCACCTTCCCAGCAAACTCCTGCTCCAATGCCTTCAAGACCAAGAGGTTATCCCCAAAGATCAATCGATTATCGAAGATATCATTCTTGCCAACCCGATGGGCCGCATGATGCGACTTCTCCGGGTCTTCGATCAGGATACGCGGCTCCAGCTTCGGTCGATTCTCTTTGCCGATCCAGGTCAGTTCTAAACGTGTTTTATTTTTTGCCATGTATTCAATCCTTGAACTGCGCAAGTGTTCTGGTAATTACATCCTTGGGAATCTCACCTTTGTATCGTTTCTTTAAGAGTTTGATAAATGCCTTGCAAAACTCGATACATTCTGCTTTGTTGGCTTGAATCCATGACTTAATCACTTTTTGGTTTCCTCTTCCCCAATGAGCATTTTGAGATTTATACCAATTTTTAACCCAACTCTTGGCATCACCTTTTGCAAGAGAAATTCCTCCTTGTGCGGTTATTGCAACTTGCCGTGTATAATTGTTTTTTGTATCCCAAAACAAATCTGAATCTTTCATAGAGAAGAGGTGGCGATAGATCAATGTTTCAGGTCGCTTATTTCCCGGCAAAGCCAACAGATTTTTGGGCGGATCAGACCATGTTTTTGCCATATCTCCGTCAGGAATAAATATCATATCTTGCAATTCAGATAAAGACTTGGACATTGTAGCTAAATTTTTCAAATGCCCTCCCCCCAAAGTGTCTTCATTGGCACAATTAACAAAGTTGCGAAGTTTTGAACCACAAATTTGCTGAAATAGAAAATATGCTTCTTTGTCCTCAAAGACAACCGATACCTTTCTTGTTTTCTTTTTGGAAGGCAAAGAGGCTTTCGCTTTTAGATGGTTGCTAATTTCCTGATAGGTTTCAAATTCCTCAGTTGTAATTATTCCATCACTATTAGACAGATACAGAACCTCGATATCTTTCTTAAGTGATGACTGATATGCTTTTTCAAGTAATCGCAGTGAATGAGTTGTTGCAACGATTTGCAGCCCCAGTTCTTTCGACATATCACACAGCAATTCAAGAAGTGTATCCTGAGCAAAAGCGTGGAGTGTAGCATCCAATTCGTCGATAAGAAGCATCCCTCCTCTATATTTATCTCCTAGTTTTGTCTTAAGGTGTTGAAAAGATAGGATAGCTGTCAGAAGTTGCCCAAGATTGTCCTGCCCTGCTGAGCAACTTTCACCATCATAGTTTTCGCTTTGAGGGGTGATAAACTTCCGCTTCTCGCGAGTATCCATAAACTTGGCGCTATTGTTGTGCTCGTCAAGGCAGAGAATCTTGTTATATTGATGAACATACCACTTTTGATCAGCATCAGAGAGCACATCCTTCGTAAAGGTACAGGTATCCACCTCGGCTAAGGGCCACAAGCGATTCAGCCCCAAATAGATGACAGGGTGCGGAAAGTTGCCTTCACCTGATTTGTGGCTAGCCCCCGGGCCAGTAACAAATCGTACACCTTTTTCTGTTTTTCGACTTCGATTCCGTGTTAAAAGAGTGTTATTAGATAAAGGGGAATCTGCGCACGCAACAATACCCGACAGAATCGTATTATATTGGTAAGTGTTATCGTTAGAGTCATATTGTTTCGACAAACGAAAAACATCGTCGCAATCATACATAAACGGCCTGCCGGTAAAATCAATGTATTTGCTGAGTATAATTCCGTGGTAGTTGTCCGTATAACTGGAATTGTCAGCGGTTCCTGCCGTTCTACCTCGCAACACTCCAAAGGAAAATGGCTGCGCTAACATTCCAAGTAAGGTTGATTTGGAGGTTCCATTTTGTCCTGAAATGAGCGTTACCTTATCACCAAAAGGAATAGTAATGTCACGGAATCGCCTAAATGTAGTAATGTCAAGAGAATCCACTTTTGTTATGTTCATTTCCTCTCCCGTTATCATTAATTTGGAATTCCTCCAGAGAATCCGGAAGATTCAACTTGCTGATAATCAATTCCTCGACCTTTGAATTTCCTGTGATCGTGTGTCGAAGATAATTTCGATATAGACCACAATTTTGATCCTTATACAGGTTCACAATCTCGTCATGATTATCGTACGAAAGCACCCAAGGAAATGGACATTTCAAAATATTATTCCGAAGCGTCTTATGGTCTTCATGGATGAAATGATTCAAATATAAAGCAGGACCCTTCTGGTAGTACGGCGGATCAAGGTATATCAAGCACTTTCTATTGCGGTATTGTCGTTTGAGAAGATTCAGAAAACTCACTCCGTCCAAGTTGAATACTTCAATAGAATCTGCATGCTTTGCAATATTCTCTATTTTTGCAATAGATGTAGCTTTGTTATACCTAGAATCGATTTGGTATATGCTATTTTGTTCCATGCCTCCAATTGGCCTGGCTTTCAATATTCCGGAATGATTACAACGATTCAAATAAAATGTAGCAAAACCTAGTGCAAGTGCATCGTTTGTATCTTTGCCGTCATAAATAGCTTTTTGCCGTTTCCATTCCGCCATACTAATACGAGTACTTTTAATGAGCCGAATAA
>Ga0307990_1001445_pt1 | contig 20036 bp, 18 predicted proteins | sample EllFjometagen129_FD_203168 | JGI IMG/M metagenome (GOLD analysis project Ga0307990, IMG submission 203168) | Marine microbial communities from Ellis Fjord, Antarctic Ocean - #129 | ecosystem: Environmental > Aquatic > Marine > Unclassified | place: Southern Ocean | collected 2014-10-08
CTCCCAAATTCGGGAAATTGCAAGATGAGATCCCAAATACCAGCAAGCCAATAACTATCAGGCCGGGTATCAATCTCAAGAAGTTCCTATTAATACTGTATTTCTCAGGTTTTATCATAATTAACTTTTCTTTCTCAAAGAAAACACATTAAACCACAGTTTTTTCAGAAATAAGCGCATTTGTATGAAATTAACAATTCAATGATAAGGGTGATTTCGGGGAAAAAGACTACCTATTGATCAATTTTTTATTCAATTTAGAGTAGTCGTCAAGGGTGGTGGCTCAGTTGTTGCTGGTTGGGTTTGGGTATTGGTAGGTGTCGCTGTGGGTGTGAAGGTATTGGTTTGGGTGGGGGTTAATGTAGGTGTATCAGTCGGGATCGCGGTTGCGGTCCTGGTGGGCGTTATTGTGGGCGTATTCGTAGGAGTAAAAGTAGGGAAACGGGTAGGTATGATTGAAGCTGGTGTACTGGTATCAATCGGCATTATTGTCTGAGTGGCACTGGAACTAATCTTGACAGTGGGAGTGGGTTGATTCTTTTCTGTAATAGATACAAATGTATATCCCAAGGCATAACAAGGGACAGTGATGCCAATCAATGCCATAAAGATTATTTGCAGCCGTTGTTGTTTCTGATTAGGAGTTCTCATAAATATAACTTCTTGGTGACCCGGAGCTTACAAAACCCTCACAAAATATCATATTATACCCATTGAAATAAGGGTAATGTATAATCCAATATATTATAGTGTAAATCCTTGGATTGGAAAAATATCAACTTTATCCAGTGATTGGGGATACAATCGTAAACGTCTTGGAATGAACATATACTTATGACCCTACCCATCCATATCACAACACTGCTTTTTGACCTCGATGGCACATTGATCCATCAGCATCCTTCCTCTCTGGATGTCCTTTTTACAATTCTCGATGAACACCTGGTACCAGTGATGGCAACCGCACACCGCGAAACCCAACAGTTCATGTTCCGCTATTGGGCTAAATCTGAAGAATTGAAGCAGGACACGAAGATGTACGGCGAGTTAACTGATGAGTTCTGGCTCCATTATCTAAAACGCAAGCTTTGGGCTGCCGGCTTGACAGAATTACAAACAACGGACCTTGCCCCAGTCATCCAAAAAGAACTCATTAAAAGATATAAACCCGAGGTATTTATCGCGGATGATGTTCGCCCAACCTTAAAGTCCTTGCGGGGGTTAGGATTCAAGATGGGATTGGTAAGCAATCGACCAACCCCCATCGAAGCTGAAGTAAAAGACCTGGGATTCGAATCCTATTTTGACTTTTGCTTCACATCAGGCGATGTCCAAATGGCAAAGCCTGATCCCAAGATATTTGAACATGCTCTCTATCTAGCTGAAAGCAGCCCGGAAATTTCTGCCTATATCGGGGATAATTATTATACGGACATTGTAGGAGCCCAGAACGCAGAAATCTATCCGGTTCTATTTGATCCACGCAATATATTCCCGGAAGTTGAGTGCCAAAGGATCTACAAAATCAGCGACCTGGTATCCAGGATATAACCGCCCTACCCTTCACTATCCAGCATAATCGTCTGAGTAGGATAAGCGAACTCAATCCCGTCTTTCTCAAATTGCTGATAGATCTCAAGGTTTATGACCTGCTGAATGTCAAGGTAAGATGCATAAGCAGGGTCCAAGACATGATAGACCACAGCGAAGTCCAGAGAAAAATCTCCTAACGTCTTAAAGTGAGCCCGGTCAAACTCGACATTCTCAATGGGAGAAATGATATCCTCTATCATTCCAGGAATCTTCTTCATTTTTTCAACTGGTGTTCCATAAACGACACCAATAGTAAATGAAATGCGCCTTTTCTCCAACCTTTTAAAATTCCTGATCCTGCTGTTAAGCAGATCCATGTTGGAAAAGATCAATTCTTCACCGGAGAGGCTCCTGATCCGGGTGCTCTTTAGACCGATATCTTCCACATCACCCTCGAAATCATCTACTGCCACAAAATCTCCGATCGCAAATGGTTTATCTATGGTGATCGAAAGAGAGGCAAATAAATCTCCCAAGATATTTTGCAGCGCCAGGGCAACAGCAATCCCGCCAATCCCCAGACTGGCAACCAGACTGCTGATTTCCACATTCAGGTTATCCAGAATGATCAAAAACAGAATGACCCATAAGATGATTTTTCCGATCAATCCCAGGGCATCCAGGGTAGTAGCATCCTCACCCTGGTCTTCTTCGACCTTGGCTTTTACTCCGCGGTCAATATATAACGAGATCACGCCTGTGCCCCAGAACCCAACCTGCAGAACCAGAACAAATTTTACAATTCTAATAAACCAATTTTGGATATCCGCTGGCAGGGCCAATACCAACGATCCTCCCCACAATCCCACAGCTAATATACTGAACCAGCGGGTTTCTGAGAGAAGGGGGATCAGGTAATCATCCAGGTTCATTTTTGATTTTCTTATCAAATTCTTCAGGCGATTTTTGAAAATCCGCTTGATAAATAGAAAAACCAGGAATATACCCAGAGCTATACCAACAGCAATCAACCAGGATTGAAGCGAGTTTTCCAGGATCTCATTTTCAAAAATACTCATCATAACCTTCCTTCCAGAGAAAATACCTCTGGTTATTTCTTCTAATCAGTGTCTTTTTCCTTAATCTTCACATTCCCCTCGATCCATTTCACGCCAAAATCAACTAATTCCCGCTGGGGAATAAACAGCGAATCGGCCATACCAATTTTTCTCTTAACAAGTGTTCCGCCGGCTTTTTTGTAAGCTTTCCCCAGCTCAATAAAGTTCTCACTATGCTCTTCCCAATCCCGGATTTTCACCCACTGGCGTTTGCCATCAATAATTATCGGAGCCCCTTGCTTGACCTCTTTTTTACCCTCAAAAACCGCCCGGAATTCGGCCAGATGCAAACTGGTATTATTATCGTGCTCAACCCCCAAAAGCAAGATCTTTCCATCCAGGTCATAGATCTTCGCCAGTGGAGATTCATCACCAAGACAGAAATCCAGGGGATGGTTATTTGTGATCAAGGAAGCGAATTTTCCCCGGGCAGCAAATGACATATGAGGATGATTACTTCGCAATACGCCCCGCTGTTTCCAGAACGATTCCGCGATCCTGCCCATCGCTCTTGTTGGCGTGATCCCAGGGTCGAAGGCCGGCATGGTCTGGCGGATGATATCCTTCCATTCCTGGGGGACCGGTGGGTTTGACCATTCTTCCGGATCTGATAGATCACCGGAATGGGTTGGCATCACCAGGGTTCCCTCTGGACCAAGCACTTCTTCCAGGGCAAGGATCACTGCCACAGGACCTCCGCTGACCCAGCCTATCTTACTGAGTGATGAATGCACTAATAACACCATACCTGGCTTCACTCCAATCGCTGCCAGATCCTTTTGCATCGACTCTACAGTAATTGGTCCACCTATTGTATTCTTGATAACATCTGCTTCACTCATAATGCTCCCCATAATACGAAATCATCATACCAGAATATAAGCCCAATCTAGACCGAAAAAAGTTTATTGGCCTGACCCTAAAGACTCGCCATGGTATAACTGTTATTCATGGAGGAAAAATACATCTTCTATCCCCGTAAACAAATGGGAACGATTATTCACTTGCTGCTGATGCTGCTCTTTTCAGCTGCCGGTGTATGGGGTATTTGGGGAGTCTCCAATGTTGAGGTTGCACCCCAATTATTACCCTATATCGCCCTGATCATTCTCTTTTTAGCCACAGTCCCTTATCTGATATACACATTGTACGCCCTGCATCGTTCTGAATACATCCTTGAGCGGGGAGGATTCAAATTACAGTGGGGCTGGCGTTCTGAAAGCTTGCCCATGGAAGAAGTGGATTGGGTCTATCAGATAGAAGATCTGGAAACTGCCCCTCATCTACCTGTCATCCATTGGCCGGGAGCAGTCACGGGAATGCGACGTTTTCAACGGGGACCAGAAGTGGAATATCTGGCTTCCAGCACAAAAGGGTTGGTCATTATCGCCGCAGGTGAGAGATATTTCGCAATCTCTCCCAATCAGGTTGATGAGTTAATAACCGCGTACCATCAACTCACTGAATTGGGAGCAATCAGCCCTATATCTCATGAGTCAGTCCAACCAGCATTGATATTGAGCGAGGTTTTTAAAAATAAGCCAATTCTCTGGATCTTGATCGGTGGGGGCTTATTAAATATCAGCTTGTTAATTTGGACCTTGCTGGTAATTCCTTCCAGAGAACTGGTATCGCTGGGTTTCACTCCAACTGGAACACCTCACGATAGCCTCGACAGTGTTCGCCTAGTCTTATTTCCAATCCTAAATACAACTGCTTATTTAGCAAACCTGATTCTTGGCTTATTCCTATTCAGAAATCAGGAAAACCGGTACCTGGCATATCTGCTGTGGAGCGGGAGCGTTCTGGTGGCGATCTTGTTCCATACCGGGATGATTTTTATCCTCAAATAATCCCCACTCAATCCACAGTATTAGCCAGTTATCCACAGAGTAGATAACTTTATCCCCAGACTTATCCAGATTTTTGCCGATATATGTGTTTTTAACCCCTGATTATTTCCATGGCAGTACCCGTTCGGAGGAAGATTTGGTACACTAGGCAGGAGTAATTAGCACTGGAAATGGATTTATGGAAAATGTAGAAATCTGGATCACTTTGGCTTTGTTAGGCGCCGCCATCCTGTTTTTTATCACGGAGTGGCTGTCAGTTGACCTTGTAGCTCTCGGCCTGGTGATCTCTTTGATGGTAACCGGTATTCTCTCACCGGAAGAAGCTCTGGCCGGATTTTCCAGTCCGATCGTGATCACAGTTGCCGCCTTATTCATTGTTGGCGGAGCGGTAATGGAAACCGGTCTGGCAGATAGCATTTCCGGAAAGATCATCCATTTTGCCGGAAAAAGCAAATCTCGCCTGCTGGTTTTAATCATGGGCACTGTAGCCGTTTTATCCGGGTTTATCAGCGACACAGGAACAGTGGCCGTGATGGCTCCTGCTATTATCAGCATTAGCCGAAAAAAAGGCATCAATCCTTCAAAACTGCTTATACCACTTTCTTTCGCATCTATGCTTGGTGGGGCAATGACATTGATCGGCACCCCACCAAATATCGTTGTCAGTGATCTTCTGGCAGAAAACGGACTCCAACCATTTACATTTTTTGATTACACTCCAATCGGCCTGGTCCTCTTATTAGTCGGAATCCTGTATATCACACTAGCTGGACGCTGGCTGCTGCCAGACCGGAAAAGCGGCACAGAACTTCAGAGAGTTGACTCGCCGGAAGAATTAATGGAAGTCTATAAACTACCAAAAGACTTATATAGGCTGCGGATTCGTCAGGGATCTCCGCTGGTTGGGAAATCTCTCCTGGAAAGTGATTTGGGCAGCAGCTATGGGGTAAATGTACTGGAAATATTCCGCACTGAGGAAAATCCAGGGCGGACCCCGATCGGGAATTTCCGATTTCTGGCGGACGAGGAACCGGGCAGCCAGAAAATCTTAACCAAAGACTTGTTACTGCCAGACGATCTCTTGATCTGCCAGGGAAAACTCAACGATGTCAGCCATGCTTCGGCAGCACTGCGGCTTGGAGTACAGCCTGCAGAGTCCGTGGACCATAAAGCCCTGGTTAATAACGAAGTTGGCGTAGCAGAGGTACTGCTGCCGCCCCGGTCTCAGATGATTGGCAAATCCCTGGTATCCTCCCGGTTTGGAAGTCTTTATCAGCTGACAGTGCTGGGAATCAACCGACCAGGATCCGATGAAAGTTTATCCCTCAAAGATACGGCCCTTCAGTTTGGAGATACTTTATTTGTCCAGGGACCCTGGAAGAATATTCAGACTTTAACCAGCCAGCGGAAGGATTTTGTAGTGGTCGGCCAGCCAGAAACGATGAAAGGAACACTCCCCCGGTCCAAAATGATCCTTGCGGCCCTGATCATGATCGGTATGTTAGTGTTTCTTATTTCAGGCTGGCTGCCGCTTGCTACTACAGCTATGATCGCTGCCTTCCTGATGATCATCAGCGGCTGCCTGAATATGAAACAAGCCTATAATAGTGTGGATTGGAAAAGCATCGTTCTCATCGCCGGTATGCTGCCAATGACTACCGCTCTCCAGAAAGTGGGGTTAGTTGATATCGGATCGAGCTGGGTAGCTTCCACGCTCGGTGGGTTGGGAATCATGCCGACTCTGGCGTCCCTCTTCCTTATCACATCCCTCTTCACCCAGGTGATATCCAACACAGCCACAACCGTTTTGATCGCACCAGTGGCTCTTTCTCTGGCATTGCAGCTCGGGTATCAGCCTCAAGCCTTCCTAATGACAGTCGCGCTGGCTGCATCCACTGCCTATGCTACTCCAGTAGCATCGCCAGTGAATACACTGGTGATGGCAGCCGGGAATTACCGCTTTAAGGATTACGCAAAAGTGGGTATTCCATTAATTTTCATATCCATGGTGATCACTGTGCTGCTGCTGCCTATCCTTTGGCCGCTGAAGTAATTAAACAAAAAAGGATAGTGTTTCCTTGAAGGAAACACTATCCTTTCATGTAAAAGAAAAAGATCCCGGAGCATTTGAAGCCCCGGGATCTTTGCTTAACTGTCTCTTAAATGCGGGAATAACAAAACTTCCCGTATAGTCTGTTGGTTTGCAAGCAGCATCACCAACCGGTCCACGCCCATACCAAAACCACCGTTGGGCGGCATGCCGTAGCGCATCGCCCGCAAATAATCCTCATCGAGGGGATGGTGTTCATCTTCTTTACTGGTATAAGAACTCCCCATCTCCACAAAGCGTTCTTCCTGGTCAACCGGATCGTTTATCTCGCTGAAGGCATTACATAATTCCATACCACCCATAAATCCTTCAAAACGTTCAACAGTATTTGAATCATCCGGGATGGTTTTCGCCAAGGGCGAGATCTCCCGGGGGTAATCATAAACAAAGGTGGGTTGGATAAAATTCGGTTCCAGGAAATGGCCCAATAGATCGTCAATTAATTTACCGCGGGATGCCTTGGGGTTGAATTCCATATCCAGAGACTCCATAGCCTTCGCTAGATCCTCTCCAGTTTGATGATCGTTAATATCGATCCCGATTTTATCCAGGATCCCCTGCCGCAGCTCGACCCGCTGCCAAGGTTTGCCAAGATCAATCTCTAGATCCTTATAAACAAATGTTTTCGTACCCAGCACTTCCTGAACAACAAAAGCAAGCATCTCTTCTGTGAAATCCATCACTGCCCGGTAATCGGCATAAGCCCAGTAAAACTCCATCTGGGTAAACTCGGGATTATGTTTGAACGATACTCCCTCATTGCGAAAATCCCGCCCAATCTCATAAACTTTGTCAAATCCGCCTACCAGGAGCCGTTTCAGGTACAGCTCAAATGAGATCCGCAGGAATAAATCTTGTTTCAGTTGATTGTGATAGGTGGTGAAAGGCTGGGCTGCGGCTCCACCATAAATAGGCTGCAGGATAGGCGTTTCAACTTCCAGAAATCCTTTCGAATCCATAAAATGCTGGATGGCCCGGATTGTTTTTGTCCGCAGGCGGAATACTTCACGGACTTCCGGATTCACTGCTAAATCAGCATACCGCTGCCGGAATCGTGTTTCCGGATCAGTAAGAGAAGCATGGGAAATAATCTCGCCATCTACTTCCTGATCTTTGGCTGCTGGCAGCGGAGTAATGGCTTTAGCCGCCATTTGAAATTTAGACACCCACAAGGTCAATTCCCCGGTTCGGGTGCGGAATACTTTTCCGCTGGCCTGGATGAAATCTCCAATGTCAAAGTGCTCCTTGAAGAAACTCAGCTGATCCTCACCAATATCGTTCGCCCGGAAGAAGAGCTGGATCCTGCCAGTACCATCCTCAATATGGGTAAAAGTGACCTTGCCCATCGGCCGGATCGACCGGATCCTGCCTGCCAGAATTGCCTGGACCTCTTCCTCTTCTGATCCACCCTCACCAGCGAGGAACAGATCAATCGCTTCCTGGATCGAATGAGTCCTTTCTACTCGCCTGGGATAAGGATTAATCCCTAATTCTTTTAGTTTAGCAATCTTTTCCAAGCGAATTTCTTCCAGGTTTGTATAGTCAGCCATAATATCTTCCTTGTGATTAAAAAAAAACCCGTGCCTTTAATCTGGGCACGGGGGAGAAATCAAAATAAAACGATTCAGTTAATTTTGAGGATTTTCACCGTGAAAACCCCACCCGGTGCCGGAACATCCACCATATCCCCTTTGGTATGCCCCATCAGAGCGTTACCCAGGGGAGACTCATAAGAAATTTTACCTTCTACAGGATCTGATTCAGCACGACCGACAACTATATATTTCTCTTTTTCTTTCTCTTCCGTTTCAATGGTCACTTTAGTGCCGATCTGAATATCATCTGTCTTGGAAAGATCTTCAACAATTTCGGCCTGGGCCAAGATGTTTTTTAAGTACTGAATGCGGCCTTCGACAAAAGCTTGAGCATTTTTGGCCGCTTCAACCTCAACATCTGCGTCCACACCCAAAGGAGACCCGTCCAGAGCTTCCCGCAATCTGTCAGCCACTTCCTGCCGACGTTCTGACTGAAGATATTCCAATTCAGTCTTTAGTTTATCATACCCTTCCTGGGTCAAATAGGATGGCGCCATAGTTCATACACTCACTTCGTTGGATAGATATGCTTAATATAAAAAGAGCTTTTATTAGAGATTTATCACCCTAAAAAGCCCTACCCTCTGAAAAGTGCGTAAATTCTATCATAGGAAATCACTGACCGCAAGGTAGTAATAATCCTAAAATTTTAAGTGTTCCTCAACCGCCCACCAGAGCTTAAATCGACCTGAAAACTTGGAAAATTCCCTGATCTGAAGCTCGAGATCCTCATCATTTTCCCAGAAAGTAGCGACCTGAGAGCAATAGGCTCCAGCAGCCAGTATCCACTTCTCCAATCCAATATCAGAAACAGGAAATTCTTCAAATTTCCATTCAGCAGAACTATTCATAAATTCCAGGGTTTGTATTCCATCAACTTCCCTGACGTACGGGTAGTCTGCATAAAATAATAATGGTATCCCCAACCGATTCGCTGCCTTGCGGGTCAGCTCATGATCTACATGATTACCGATTCCCAGCGGAGCAACTACTTTGGCTTCCTCCGGAATTTCCTCCAGGAGTTGGTTTGATAATTTATCAATCCGATCAAATTCACGTGGATCTAATCCGCCAAATATATCCTCTTCACTAGAATAATAGAATTCCCCTGTGGGAGTTTTTCGATAGATGCAGTCCAGGTGGGAAAAATAGCGCGGGACTGCGCCTATGATCTCACAAGCCTTTCGATCTTCATCGCGCCGGATCTTAACCGCATCCAAACCCAACCCCCAATTAAGGTGAAGCGACTTTGCAAAAGGTGAGAAATTATCATCCGGGGGATCCCCGGCGCTTATGGTCCAAATCTCTACACTTTGGCCGCCATTCGTCAAATCCCAGATTAGGCCACCGCAAGAGAATGCAATATCATCTAAATGAGGCGAAAGAAAGATCCATTTCATGTCCATTTTGTATCACATTCAATCCATTCGTTCTACCCTGATCCATAGTTTTTCTCCATTCGTGATGAGATGGATTGTTCCGTGCTGATCAGTTCGAAGCAGGGAATAACCGGCTAAGCGGTCAATTAACCCTCGATTTGGCAGGCCCTGGCTGTCTTTGATACCCACACTTAACAAGACCAGCTGAGGATGGAGATTGTTAATCCACCCGGAAGGATTGCTGGATTTGTAACCGTTATCTGCCAGCAATAAAACACTCACATCCCCAATATCTCTGCCTTCCTGAAGCCCAGCGATGGTCTCATTGTTAATACCAAAAGGCAGAACAGCCCGGAAGTCCCCATATTCAACCAGCAAGGTACCACCGCGGGAACTTTCAGAGAGAATTTCAATTCTCAGTCTGTCGCTGAAAATCAAGCGCTGACCTTCTTCGCCAAGCAAAAAGGGGATCCGTCCTTCATCCAGTGAGAACCGCAAATTCTCTGCCTCCCAGCACAAAGAAGGATCTCCCAACCAGATTACCCTTTCGGGCGTAAAACGGGGCAGATTCTCGGCCAGGGCATCCAGATCTTGTGCTTGGGGTGAAAGAACCATCAGCAGGTCAAGACTCCTCTTAAATGGAGGCAGTTTACGGCCCAGATGGTCAGATAAAAGCTTGGTGCTGGGCCCGCCATTGATCAATACCCGATCTCCTGAGGGACTTTCTATATAAATAGCGCTTCCAGTACCAACATCGAGGAGGTGCAGATGCAGATAGCCATCCGGTACTGAGTAGTTTATTCTCCAGACGAGCAAGGCTGATAATGTAAGGACGCCTGCAGTCAAAGATGGTGTTAGATAACACCGCAGCTGGATAAGCAATTGAAAATAAAAAGTGATCACGACCAGTACAGCATAGAAAAGAATGATCCAAATGATTTCCACCTGGCCTGGATGAGCGGTTTTGAGTGGCAGCCTGCTGAACCATTCCACCACCCGGATGGTATATAACACAAAAGGATATACCAGTAGCGCTGCCAGCTTACCAAGTGGAAACCAGACCATAGCCAGAATCAAAGCCAGTCCACCCAGCACCATGATAGGTGGTTGTACCGGTAAAATAGCCGGATTTGCCAGGAAAGTTTTCAGGGAAAAAGAGTGGAAATGGTAGATCATCACCGGCAGGGTCGTCAGCTGAGCAGCAAAAGTGAACAAAACAAATTCACTAACAGGTTGGGTAATCTTTTGAGCAGTTTCTATGGGAAGAAATCGAGAACAGAACTGCATGAACCAGGACGATAAGGGGTCAGCATATAGGACCAGACCCAGGGTGGCTGAAAGGGATAGCTGAAAAGAAATATCCCAGGGAAGCTGAGGGTTAAACAGCATCATCACAAGACTGGCCACCGCAGCGGCGTTCAAGCCATGTTGTCTGCGCCCGATCTGCCGGGCAAAAATAGACAAACCTCCCATTACAGCAGCCCGGACCACAGCTGCATCAGCTCCGACAAGGACGGTATAGATCCCGATGCCAAACAGGGCTGCAACAGCACCTTTGCGAGGGTTCATGATCCGGCTGAAAAAACGGGAAAAGAATCCAGCAACAATTGTGATATTGAACCCTGATATGGCAATAATGTGAGTAGTTCCTGTTTCGCGAAAGGCCTGCTGGACTTGATCGGAAATTCCACTTTCTATCCCCAGCAAGATCCCTGCCAGCAAGGATGCTTCCGGATCAGGCCAGAGAAGATAAATATTTTCAAAGGCCCTGGTCTTTATTCTGTAAATAGCTCCCAGGAATGCTGAACCTTGTCCCGAGTCGAGAACCTCAACCTCAGCCCGGGTTATGTAGACATCAATTCCTTGTCTAAATAAGTATTCACGGTAATTGAAATCCTCATCTTCCGGCGGGACCTTCAAAAAACCTACTACCAGAACACGGTCTCCGTATGAAACCCGGGTTTCAACAGCTGTCTTGGCCAACAATAAACCATTGAGTGGTATTGGGGGTTCTTCTTTTTTTCCTTGCAGACTTTCAACATTGATTTGAAGGTTGACGATCCGATCTCTTTGATCTGGATAATCCACCACGACCCCGGTAATTTGCATAGGAATTGACCGTCCGGCAAAATTCAATATATAAGCAGGATCTTTATAATCAGGTAGGGCTATCCGATATCGGATTGCACCGAGAAAAAAGGCCAGGATCACAGCCAGAAATAATCCCCAGGATTGCGATGTAACATCCCTGATTCTCTTCCTAGTAAACCAGAGAGAGATCCCAGAAATCAGGCTGATGCTTGAACCAACCAAGATCCAAATCCGAGTGTTCCAGGACAGGCTGTCTGCCGCGATCAAACCGGCAGCAAAAGAGATTGTCGTCCAAATAACTGGCATTATATTTCCCCCTAATAATTCAATTTCTCTTATCGCCCGATGATTCCGCCTGCGGCGTCCTTCGGAAAACCTTGGGCTAATGTAAACCAAACCTCCCATAAAGACGGTTTCTAATCAGGTCAAAGCTCGCATTTACACTTTTTTTTCACCATCTCTGGAAATAATTGATTCAAAATGAGTTCAAGAATTGGATCAATGATTTCTTGCCGTTTCCGGGATGACCATATGGGATGTGGATATAAATATGAATAAGATAACCTCATATCTCCCCCAATCTTTCTATAATCATACATTAATATAAAATCCCTCATAAGAGGGATTTGGTTTTATTTAGCTGAGATTTTTATTACTGGGAGAACAATAATAATTTATTTCTTATACCCCATTCTCTATTAAATAGAAATACCCTCTCCAATAAGATGTCCTTGATTTTATTCGATATTCACCAGGATAAAATTTTCTCTCAGGGAGCGCTTTTCGTTGGCAGCCTCATTAGCCCGATACATCAGTTGCTGAGCCAGGATCGCAGTACCAAAAACAAACAGACCTCTTGGTGAAGGGTTTTCCTCTTGTAGGATGACCTCATCCGGGATCTTCAGGCGCTTGCACAAATTCCGGATATCCATTTCCGCGAAACTCCCCTCCCCCATATCACGGATGAATCGATTGCGGATATGCCAAATCAAAACCAGGTCATGGTATTCTGTTCTGCTGATCAAGCCCAGGCCATAAGCCGCCTTAATGCGGGCTTCGAAACTGCCCAAGGGATTTTCCTCCCCCAAAAGCATTTTTGAGATCTTTTCGTCATCGATAATAAAACATTCCAACAAACGAGCCAGGTGAGTATTCAGGTAAGTAGTACCCAATATAGCCACTGCCCTATCGCTCTTTTTCTGGAATTCATCTACCAGCCGTTTCCATTCGCGTGATGATGCTGATTTCTGATCTGCCATTCCCATTTCCTTAAAACGATGTCGTGATCTCAAGTCTATTAATTATACATGACAACTCAATCTGGTCGAGTTGTTAATACTGATAACTACTTTCCGCGGCTGGCTTCCTCATAGATCCAATCAAACTCTCCCAGATATTTTTTCGCTATAGTTCCATTGTGGATTACCAGAATGTTTTCATCGTTCCTAATCTCTGCACTGCGCGTCAGATTGTAGGAACCGGTGATAACGATATTCTTATCGATGATGATAACCTTGTGGTGCAGCTTTTCAGGGTGTACATCAAGATAGACTTCCAGGTCGAAATCATTCATACGCTGATATTCACCACCCAAACCGGCCTTATCCTGATAGGCATCAATCACACCCCGTACCTGAACCCCCTGGGTGGCCTGGAAAAGAAGCGCATCAGCAATACCATCAGATGTAAAGGAATAATATAGAAAATCAATTGATTCTTCAGCTTCCAGAATCAGCTGCATGATCCTCGCAGCTGGAGAGTCATCTGGTGAAAAATAGGTTTCAATACGGATGCCATCGATCGTCAAATTAGGATAGGATGTATTCTCAAGGCTGATCTCACCAAAAAAACCGTCTACAAACATTTCCTCAAATTCAATCGAGTAATTTTCAGCCAACCTCGTTGATCGGACCTGGATCAGATTATTCAGATGGCGGTAAGCACCATTTACTGTCATGTTCATTGATCCGGTCCAAACTTCATTTCCGTCAATCACAAAAAACTTATTATGCATTAAGCTGTCTGTCTGGTCAAAAATGATTGGAATGCCAGCATCGATCAATTCCTGGACTTCCCCACGATCCTGAGAATCAGATTCCATCACCATCCTGACCATCACCCCCCGCTCATGAGCCCGGATCAAGGCATTTCGGACCGACCAAAGATTAAGGTCATACAAAGCCGCGTCAATACCTGTGCGTGCCTGATCAAGAGCCTCAACCAGGAATTGATCAGGTCCTCCTCGGAACTCATCATTTGCAGGGGCTGTAAAATATATGCTGATAATCTGATCGGGGGAGGAATAACCCGCCGTCGTTGCGCTCGGTACTGGATCAAGCCAGCTGGTTTCTTGCGGTCTGCAGCCGACATAAAGGAATAGTAGAAGAAACGGCAAAAACCGTTTTATTGACTTGAATTTGAAAATCTTTTTTCCAGACATTATTCCCCCTCAGGACACTTTCAGACAACGGATTAATACGGATCTGCGGTAAGATCGAATGCGATGCTCAAACAGGTAGACCCCCTGCCAGGTTCCGAGTGCAAAACCACCATCATCCACAGGGATACTCAAACTAGTTGAGGTAAGGATCGCTCGCATATGGGAAGGAGAATCATCCCTCCCTTCCAGAGTATGGCGATGCCAGGACTCTCCTTCCGGTGCCAGATTCTCCATAAAGGCTTCCATATCCTGTCTGGCAGAAGGATCATAGCTTTCATTGATTACTAATGAGGCGCTGGTATGGGGAATGAAAAGATGGCAGATTCCCTCCTGGATACCCCAGGATTGGATAAATGGTGTTAGCTGTTCGGTAATTGGATAAAGCCCTTTTCCTCGAGTCTCTATGATGATCTTATCCTTGAACCATTCCATATAGATCCCTCCAATATCCATTGTAATGGATTTCTTTCAAGGGAACTAAAAAGAGCAGCGATCTCTCGCTGCCCTTTTGACTGTCTAAAGTGGAATAACTAGAATACGCTGTCGGAATCATCGCTGTCGGAATCATCGCTGTCGGAATCATCGCTGTCGGAATCATCGCTGTCGGAATCATCGCTGTCGGAATCATCGCTGTCGGAATCATCGCTGTCGGAATCATCGCTATCGGAATCATCGCTATCGGAATCATCGCTGAAGTCATCTTCGCTGTCTTCGCTATCTTCCGGCTCTGTGCTGAAGGAAGTTACGCTTTCGCCCAGGGCTTGAACATCCTGTGCTTGAGGTCCCTTATCGCTTTCAACAACATCAAACTCAACCCGCTGTCCTTCGTCAAGCGTTTTGAATCCGGCCCCATTGATTGCACTGTAATGCACGAAGACGTCACCTTCGCCATTGTCGCGCTCAACGAAACCATAGCCTTTTCCTGCGTTAAACCATTTTACGGTACCGGTCTCACGCTCTGCCATAAAAATCTCCTTCGTACTAAATGGTATCAACCAGCAGTGCGCCCCTCCCCTCGTTCCAAAAAAATAAAATTGCTCAAGAAACGGGCGTTCTGCTTCAGGAACTAGAAAAATCTAATCCCATTGAATAAATATAGCATGAACGAGAAATCCCGTCAACAGAAAATAAGCCTCTCTGCGTCTCAATATATGAGTGATTTACGAGGGTAAATACGGGTCAAAATCCAGTTCCAAGCAATCCATATATCAAATTAAATTCTCCCAATGAACAAGTAAATACCTTCCCTCAAAACACCGCTATAATATGGATGGGAAATTCTTTATGACAATTGAAACTCTTACATTATTTTTTTTTACTGCTCTGACGTTCGGAGGGGGAGTTTTTTTTGTAGTCTTGTCTCTGATCGAGAAAGAAAAGAGGGCAGCTTTTCGAGGGGCAGTGCTCATCTTCCCCTTCACAGCTATCTTCCTTCTAGCTCTCCTCTTTCCAGAAAAGATTCAGGACGGAATTCTCCTAGTCACAATTGGTATTCTGGTAATTTCAGTCATCCTCTTTTTTGTACCCATTAAAACCCAGCAGCTAGAATTTAACCAACCAGAAGATCAAGTGGATGAACGGGAGATCATCTTCGCCAGGGCGAGGCTGGAGCCCGGAACACCCGACTATGAGTCCTATTATCAGGATCACCCCCACCAGAAAACCCAGGATGATTCATCCCGTGAACAAACCGGTTTGCTATCTCCAGATGCCCGCTTCATGGATCCGCTGCATAGGGCTTCTGCAGTAGGTAGTTTCTCTCTCACAGAAGCACTCCGGAATGCAGTAGATGGCCCTTTAGCAGCCGAAAAATTCCAGTCTACTTCAGAAGATTTTACGAAAACGGTAAAAAGACTATCTGAATTTTACGGCGCACTCGATTGCGGGATCACAGAATTGAAACCTGCCCATATTTATTCCCATATCGGCCGCGGAACTGGAAAATATGGCGATAAAGTCACCCTCGATCACCAATATGCAATTGCTTTTACAGTAGAGATGGATTTCGAGATGACTTCATATGGCCCTTACGCACCTGTGGTCATGGAGTCCGCCCGGCAGTATGCCGAATCAGCCCGGGTATCAATTCAACTAGCAGCTGCCATCCGTGACCTAGGATATCCCGCCCGGGCTCATATCGATGGGAACTATCGTGTGATTGCACCCCTTGTTGCCAGGGATGCCGGGCTGGGAGAGATTGGACGGATGGGATTGTTGATGACCCCCTTACAAGGGCCCAGGGTGCGGGTTGGCGTTGTAACTACTGATCTGCCCTTAATTCCTGATCCTTATAAGGGAGAACCGAGCATCCTGGATTTCTGCCAGATCTGCAAAAAATGCGCCCACAACTGCCCCAGCCAATCAATTCCCCTCGGAGACCGCGAGATCAGCAACGGGGTCTTGCGCTGGAAGATCAATCCCGAAACCTGTTACCACTATTGGACGATCGTCGGCACTGATTGCGGACGCTGTCTGGCAGTTTGTCCCTATTCCCATCCGGATAACCTGCTTCACAATCTGGTCCGCTGGGGTATAAAAAGATCTGGCACTTTCAGGAGAGCCGCACTCTTCCTGGACGATTTCTTCTACGGAAAAAAACCTCCCTCCCGGGGTAAGACCTTATTACCCTGAGGGTTTTACTTAATTCCTAGATAAGGAATTACCCCACCAATCCAATCTGGATGTAAAATAAGGGAACACTGAATTATTTCTATAATAGTTAAAAGAAACAATATTCATAAAGAGAGGTGTTTATGGATCCTGTAATTTTATCTCGATGGCAGTTTGCCATGACTACCATCTTCCATTTCTTCTTTGTTCCGGTTACGTTGGGATTGGCAATGTTTCTGGCTATCCTGGAAACGAAATACGTTATCAGCGGCAAAGAGATTTATAAGAAGATGACCAAGTTCTGGGGCAAGATCTTCCTGATCAACTTTGCAGTCGGTATTGTTACCGGCATTGTTCAGGAATTCCATTTTGGGCTTAATTGGTCTGAATACGCCAGATTTATGGGTGATGTTTTTGGCGCTCCGCTGGCAATAGAAGGCTTAATGGCCTTTTTCCTGGAATCTACCTTCATCGGTGTGTGGATCTTCGGCTGGGATAAACTCTCCAAAAAAGGTCACCTCGCTGCAGCCTGGTTGGTAGCGATCGGTTCCAATCTTTCTTCCCTTTGGATACTGGTTGCCAACTCTTTCATGCAGAATCCGGTTGGATATGCCATCCGCAACGGACGGGCAGAAATGACCGATTTCGGAGCCTTGCTTGGCAATCCTAATGTCTGGTATCAGTTCCCGCATGTGGTCACAGCCGGTCTCAGCGTTGGTGGCTTCCTGATCATGGGTTTCAGCGCCTGGCACTTATTAAAGAATAAACCGGGAAATCAGGAATTCTTCAAGCTCTCCTTCAAATGGGCCGCTTCATTTGCACTGGTAGGTTCAATCGCGGTGGGATTAATTGGGCATACCCAGGGTCAATTCCTGGCTGTGTCACAACCCCTTAAAATAGCCGCTATGGAAGGACACTGGGAAACCGAAGAACCCGCTTCCTTCTCAGTGATCGCCATTGTTGACCAGGAAAAACAGGAAAATACCTGGGAGATAAAGGTACCAAAATTCCTCTCCCTAATGCTTTTCAATGACCTGACATCTGAGTTTAAGGGCCTGATCGATCTTGATGCTGAAGAGGTTGCCAAATATGGTCCAGGAGATTACATACCTCCAGTAATAATCAGTTACTGGTCCTCCAGGACGATGATAGGTATCGGGCTGCTGATGGTTCTGTTAGCAGGGTTGGCGGTATTGAGGTCCTATTGGGCTAAACTTGAAAAACAAAAATGGTTCCTAAAAATCCTGGTTCCCGCAGGTTTGCTACCAACCATCGCCATCACTGCTGGTTGGATTATCGCCGAAACCGGACGCTGGCCCTGGATCGTTCATGGTTTGCAGAAGATCGAAGATGCGGTATCACCTACAATCACACCCGGGAATATCATTTTCTCACTGGTTAGCTTCCTGGTCCTGTACAGCGTACTGGGATTTATCGGAGTTAAGCTGATGATCAAATATGGAACAAATGATCCCGATCTCGCAGAAGGAAAAGGAGAGTAATCATGGATCTCAATATACTCTGGTTTATATTACTGACTGTATTGTTCAGTGGTTTTTTCTTCCTGGAAGGATTTGACTACGGTGTCGGAATGCTGCTTCCGTTTGTCGCAAAAAATGATCGGGAGCGGCGGGCAGTGATAAACACCATTGGCCCGGTCTGGGATGGGAACGAAGTTTGGATGATCACTGCTGGAGGGGCAATGTTCGCAGCTTTCCCGCATATGTACGCCACTCTCTTTAGTGGATTTTATGTGGCACTGGTGTTCATGCTAATCGGCCTTATCATCCGCGGTGTGGCTTTTGAATTCAGGAGCAAACGGGAAGACCCAGCCTGGCGCGAGCGCTGGGATTGGGCCATATACTACGGAAGCCTGATACCCGCTCTGCTGTGGGGCGTGACCATTGCCAACTTGATGCGAGGCGTGGCAATCGAATCGGACCTGAACTATTATGGCGGATTAATTCCTATGCTTAATCCTTACTCTATGTTCGGCGGAGTGGTTTTCCTGGGATTATTCCTTGTCCACGGGGCCAGCTTTTTAGGCATCAAACTGGAAGGCGATTTGAAAGACCGGGTTAAAAAGCTCTCCGGAAAGATCTGGATAGCTGTTGTTGTCCTAACAGTCATTTTCCTGGTCTGGACCTATTTTGCTACAGATATCCTCAATAATCCCGGTTTTGACGGGATGATTCCAGCCATTCTAGCTGCCGTCGCCTTGCTGGCATATGGCTGGTTCATGCGCCAGGGGAAAGAGGGCATAACCTTCATCTGCGGCGGATTGGTGATCATCCTGGCTACAGTAATGGTCTTTTCCGGACTCTTCCCGAATCTAATGGTCTCGACCCTGGATCCGGCTTACAACCTAACTATCTATAATGCCTCTTCCAGCCCCTACACTTTAAAGGTGATCACTATTGTGGCGGCAATCTTTATTCCGATCATACTGGCTTACCAGGGTTGGACCTACTGGATCTTCCGTAAAAGGTTGAGTCCAGACAGCCCGGATCTGCACTACTAAAATAAAAAAAGAGGTTGGCTAATGAACTGACCCCAATAAACAAGACATATAATAAAAAGAGACCTCCTGTGAGAAAATGAAAACAGGAGGTTTTTCTATTATGGCCGGAAAAAAGGGCATGAAACATTATCCAACATGGATGAAGGAAAAAGCCATTGAACTATATACCCAGCAAGGATGGAGTTCAGCAGAAATCGTTGAACATTTTGGGATTCGAGATCCAAATAGAATATGTAACTGGATGTCACAATATCGTAGAGAGGGGGAAGCCATGTTTGAAAACAAGGCCAGGCTGAGAGGGCGGAAACCCGGTAAAGAAAATACAGCTGCATATATTGCCAGGTTAGAAATGGAAGTTGATCTGCTAAAAAAATTCCACACCGGATTGCGCAGAAATGTGCTCGTGAATCGCAATATCGGGCAATCTACCACTTCCAGGAAAAACACCAAGTGAAAGCCATGTGTGAATTTTTTGGAATATCACGAGCCAGCTATTATGCCTGGCTGAAAAGGATTGAACAACCTGATCCAGATCTGGCGCGAATGAAAATGATAGAGGAAGCTTATCTTTCCTCAAGACGAAGCTATGGCTATCGTAGAATCCAAATATGGATTGAGAAAAAATATAGTTTACGCATCAATCACAAAGCTGTTTTACGGTTGATGAACAAAATGGGCATTCAATCAGTGGCTCGAAAGCGAAAACCATATCCAAAATGGTATGAGATCAAAACTCAGCACAGGTATTCCAATCATCTAAATCGTGATTTCATCGCGACCAAACCA
>Ga0307990_1001447_pt1 | contig 20015 bp, 16 predicted proteins | sample EllFjometagen129_FD_203168 | JGI IMG/M metagenome (GOLD analysis project Ga0307990, IMG submission 203168) | Marine microbial communities from Ellis Fjord, Antarctic Ocean - #129 | ecosystem: Environmental > Aquatic > Marine > Unclassified | place: Southern Ocean | collected 2014-10-08
TATAATGAAAGATACTTATGGGATTGAGATTACACCCTTTCAGGGCTTAGCGTGGTATTTGTATTTATATTCACAGGGCTACACCCTGCGTTGATATATAATGCTCTTTTAGGGCTTAAAAACATTAATTGTTTATTAGAATAAAACAGCATAAATAACTATAAATGGTTATTGTTTTTGTTGCGTACTGATATTCAATACATTAGCTTTATAAAATTGTTCTAATTTAGACAGGCAACTGCCTGTTAGTTTTAATAACCTGATTGACAGCAATGTACTAAGTCCGAAACTTAAATTATGAATAAAAGCAAAATAGATAATACAGCAATTTTTAGCGAGATAAAATCATTTATTGAGCAAAGTAAACAACTCGTTGCTATTTCGGTTAACTCAACACTTAGTTTGCTATACTGGCAAATAGGTAAACGTATTAATGAAGAAATACTGAACTCAAAACGGGCAGAATATGGTTAAATCTTATTTTGAGGTGCTACGGTAAAATCTTATTTTGATATGCTATTACGCTAAGTCAGATCCGCCTCTGGCGGAAAAAACAAAAAAAATTGTGCAACTATGAATTGAAAATAATTGTTTTATTTTTGTCAAAATATTAATACTCTACATACAGACGTAAATTAATAAGCCCTGAAAGGGCAAAATATAACAGCACAGGGCAAAGCCCTGTGATGATAAAGCAAAGCGATAAATAAAGCCCTGTAAGGGCGTAATATAAGAAGGAAAGTAATAATATAAAATAATAAATATGGGACAGTCATTAGCAAAAAACTATATTCATATTATCTTTAGTACAAAACATCATAAACCATTTATTTACGAAACTATTGCACATAACCGAATAGATAATTAATGAATTATGACACAGCAACAAATACAAGAACTTTTTCAACTCCGATATAACCAAAACAAATGGAAACAGTTTCTTTCAAAAACTTTCGCCAATGCCCGCTTATTATCAACACCCGAAATACTAACCGGAATAAATTCAGATGTTGCAACACAAGCTAGCCGGCTTGGTTATATTGTATTGAACGAAGACGGCATAGAACGTAACATTGCAGTTTATGATGTAACACTTGCCCGGGGAATTGTACTTGAACGAAACCGTGTAGGTTTACGAAACCTGTTGCGAAAATACTGGAAAGATATTGATGCTGCATTTATTGTTTACCATAGACCTGATACTTTGACCGGTTCATTACAAAATTGGCGTTTTTCTTATGTTTCGGAACTTACGGGCTTTGATGCCGAAGGTGAACTGATTAAAGTTAAAACAGAACCAAAACGCTACACTTACATTTTAGGCGAAGGAGAAAGTTGCAGGACTGCTGCTGAACGTTTTGCAATTATTACCGAAAAAGGGAGTAATACAACTTTAGACCATGTGAAAGATGCTTTCTCTGTTGAAAAACTTTCTAAAGATTTTTTTGAAGAATACAAAGAGCATTACGAAAATTTTGTTGAATTTCTTACAGGTAAACGATTAATTAAAAGCGGGAGCAAATGGAAAAAAAAACAAACAGGGAAACCAAATCCGCAACTTACTTCCATTTTTAACAATAACGAAAAAGAAGCCCGGGACTTTAATAAAAAACTGCTTGGGCGTATTGTATTTCTTTACTTTATTCAGAAAAAAGGTTGGCTCCGTGTTCCCGAAAAAAGTGACTGGGGACAAGGCGACCCGAATTTTATTTGGAATCTTTTTGACAATAGAAGAAACAAAGGGATTTTCTATTCAGAATATCTGAATAAACTATTTTTTGATACACTTAATACACAACGAAAAGATGATTTAATTGAATTAATACCGGGCGAAAAAATTCGCATACCCTTTCTCAATGGTGGTTTGTTTGAAGAAGAAAATAAAAAATACCGAACCCTGATTTTTCCGGATAAACTGTTTGAAAACCTTTTTGAGTTTTTTAACAAATACAACTTTACCATTTACGAAGACGACCCCAACGACCATACCGTAGCTGTTGACCCTGAAATGCTCGGGCATATTTTTGAAAACCTGCTGGAAGACAACAAAGACAAAGGTGCTTATTATACGCCAAAAGAAATTGTGCATTATATGTGTCAGGAAAGTTTAATTGAATACCTGACTACATGGTTTGAAGGTAAAGGATACAAAGTGATTCCTGTAAATGCAGAATTGGGTAAAGAGGATAAACCCGAATTATTCCCTATAAATCAGGGAAGACAACAACTTGCTTTTGAAATCAATAAACCTGCTTCAATTAAAAAAATTGATAGAGCTTTAATAGAAAAATTACTAAAAAAGAAATTAGACGATGCTGACAAAGCATTGGTCTTAAAACATTCTGATGAATTTTATATGGCTTTGGATAACGTAAAAATCTGCGACCCTGCCATTGGCTCAGGTGCTTTCCCTATGGGTTTGCTAAAAGAAATTTTTACGGCAAAACAAACTCTTTACACATTTAAACACGGAAATACCCAAGGATTTAATGCTTCCGGTGTTAAACTAAACATTATCCAAAATAGCATTTACGGTGTGGACATTGAAAAAGGAGCAGTGGATATTGCACGTTTGCGTTTTTGGCTTAGTTTGGTTGTTGACGAAGACAAACCCAAAGCACTGCCAAACCTTGACTATAAAATTGTTGTAGGCAATTCTTTAGTAAGCAAACTCGGTGATGATATTATTGATATTGACTGGAACCTGAACGAAACGTCACACGGTTTATTTGGGCAAGACCTTGTAAAACAAAAAAGCAAATTGCTTGAAAAAATAAGCCAAGAGCAAAAGAAGTTCTTTAACCCTGATAGTAATAAAAAGAAGTTGGCTGCTGACATTCGCAAGATGAAAATTGATTTGTTGCTCAACCAGTTGGAACTGATGGTAAAAACACAAGGTTTGGAAACCCAACCAAGCGGACACGGAAAAACCATTACAAAACAAACCCAAATCTATTTGGAAACCATTGGCTGGAAACAACAAATTGAAAAACTAAAAAAACTCAAAGCCAAACCTGAAGCACCGCTGCACTTTTTTGACTGGAAATTGGATTTTCCTGAAGTAATGAATGAGCAGGTTACAGATAAAGTGGGCTTTGATATTGTTATTGGGAATCCGCCTTATGTAAATATTGAAAAAATAGATAAGTCAATTAAAGATAATATTTCAAAGTTTAAAACAGCATACCAAAAGTATGATTTATATGTTTTGTTTTATGAAATTGCGTTGAACCTATTAAAAGAAAAAGGAATTTTAAGTTTTATTACTTCAAACAAATTCTTATCACAAGGTTATGGATTAAAGCTTAGACAAGAATTTTTACTTCATCGAATTGACCAAATAATAAATTTCAATTACGATATTTTTGAATCTGCAACTGTTAGGACTTGTATTGTTCAACTTACAAAAACACCGCCTTTAAATTCTCATTATATTAATTTAATTGATGTTAATACCATAAGAGATAAAGATAATTTCTCTAACAGAATTATTGTAGAAGTTCCTCAAAAAACATTTGATGATACCGAAGAAAATAATTTCAGAATCAATTTAACTAAAGATAAAATTGCACTAATCAATAAACTTAAAAAACAAACTCTTCCATTATACGATATTTGTTCAGTTAATTATGGTTTGAGACCCATAAGTAAAATAGAAGGAAATGATAAATATTCATTTATTAAAAATGAACATAAAAAAGGATATAAAAAATACTTTGAAGGAAAAGATACAGGGCAGTGGTTAATTAATGAATATTGTTATTTAGATTATAAGAAAGATGAAATTTACAATCCAATGTTTGAAGAACTTTTTGAAAATCCAAAATTAGCAGGATTATGCACTTTAAGTGAAATTAATAAACTTCGATTTATCTATGATAAAGATGGGAAATACTGTAATCATTCACTTGGTATAATAACACTTTGGTATTATTTTAAAAATGTTGATAATGTAACTATTAACAGAACTATCACTCAACAGAAAATAGCAACATCAAAAAATTATTCCTATCAATATTTACAAGTAATTTTAAATTCCAAACTAATTAAATTTTATGTTAATGAACTTATGTATGATGGCACTCATTTTTATCCAAATCATATGAAGGTATTACCAATTAAAATTTCTGAATTGAAAAACCAAACCCAATTTATAAAAACGGTCGATAAAATTCATTCATTAATTTCGGAAAATAAAGAGATAAAAAACTTAGAGCAACAAATAGACAATATGGTTTACAAACTCTACGAGCTTACTTATAAAGAAGTAAAAGTAATAGACCCTGACTTTCAGTTGAGTGAAAAAGAATATGAAGCAATAAAAGTGTAAGAATATGGCCATTTAGAAATTAATAAGAAAATAGCTAACGCAAAAGCCAAGCACATTTGCAATTCAAATGTAAAATTACCCTTGTATGATTTAATTATTTAAAAAAAATTATGTTTTTTATTTGTGAATATACAAAAAAATAAAGAGGAATAAAATTTTTTAAGACCTCTGCTTTATATCAAATTTAAGAAGGTATAAATGGAACGTTTAAATAATTACGTTCTATGTATATCAGAGTTGGCACCAATTATACTAATTGAATACATATGGGAGAAATAAGTAAAATAGTAAGTGATTTAAATTTACCTAAACATATTCTTGATAAGGGAGAAGCTGCTATTAAAGCGGTTTTTGGTCCTTCAATAACGGAAATATCAGAGACTTTTGCTGATAATTTCAGACTTCGAAGATTTAAAAATCAAGTAAGAATTCTAGAGAAAGCTCAAAAATATCTAAGTGAAACAAATATTAAACCCAAAGAGGTAAAATTAAAGATTCTTGCACCATTGGTTCAATATTGTTCTTTGGAAGAAGATGAAAAACTTCAAGAGAGATGGTCAAAACTTGTATTTAATATTGTTACTATTGAAGGCAATACTCTATTAAAACAAAATTGCACAGAGATATTGAGAAAACTATCAAACGAAGATGCTCTCTTACTTGATTATCTTTATGATAAGTTTGTTTTAGAACGAAGCAAAAGATTTATGAAAAGTAAGGAAGAAAAATATTCTTCATATAGAAAAATAGAAGATTATCCTTTAAGTTGGTTTTCTTTCAATATTAAAGATTTAGCTAAAAAATTTAGTACGGAGAAATACGAAATAGAGATACAAATATCTAATATAATAGCATTGGGATTGGTAAAGTGGCTTCCAGAAATAGATTATTCGATTGAAATGGGGTGTTATTATGGTGATAACAAGATAGGTGAAGATATTGCTGTTTATGACGACGAAACGATAATTTTAACTAATTTAGGTGTAGAATTCGTTAGGATGTGTAAAGTTGATAAATAATTGGTGTCAACAAGCTATAAACGTCATTTGGCGGGCAGTACGAAAAAAATGACTGAGAATATTACAAACAAAACAATATAACAAACAATAAGTTGCTATATATGCCAAACGCCGTTTATAGCAGCCGTTATATTCAATTCAATTTCTAATTTTACTCAACTTAACAAAATTTTGAAAGTTTATTTTTAAATTTAACTTTTAAGTATTATTTTTGCAATTGAATTAAACATAAAATGCTATTACGTTAGGTGCAAGGCTAATAAAAATGACTTTTATCTAAAATAATTATAATCATGAAAAAATTTCGAGTTTTAGTAGTTGACGATAAAAAAGCAGTTATAGATTCAATACGAGACAGAATTGACTATAATTTCACAATTGGAAACGAGAAATACGTTGTTGAATTATCTTGCTTGGAAGTTGAAGTCATAAAAAAGGATGATGATACATATGAGTTTTCTAAAAAAACTATAGTTGATTTATATGACCTATGCTTAAAACCATTTCATCTTTTGCTACTTGATTTTGGATTTGTACAGAAGGGAATAAAAACAGATGTTGAAATTTTCAGACTAAAAGAGATTAAGCCAAACAAAACTCTAAGGGAGTTAATTGATGAAGTTGTTTTAAATCCTTCGCATTTAGTAAAGCAATGTTTTAAAGAGCCAAAATATTTTAAAAGAATAAATAAAAATTTTATTGAACATAGTGGAGCCTTATATCTATACACTTATATACCGAACCAATTTGAAGAAGACTACACAAGCGTTGATGTTAGAAAAAATGTTACCAATGAGCATTTTCCAAAAGCAAAAATTAAAGTAATTGATACAAGAAAAGAGCTATTTAATAACAGACAATTTGATAATAAACATGATAAAGACTATTATCCATTTCTTATTACAAAATTTCTTTCTAAAATAATTCAACATGAAATGTCAGAAACAATAATAAACCAAACAGAACAAATAAGAAGCAAATACAGACAAATTAAGAAAAACAATAAACTAAAAATGTTATCAATCATTCTCTTGAGTTTAATTTCTGGAGTCCTATTACCGACAATTATTGATTCTGTGAAAAATGGAACATATACTTTCATTATTGTTTTTACATTTTCTTTGGCAGTAATTATTTCTTTCTTAACATTGATTATTAAGAATTTAGAGCAGAAAAACGATAAATTGACAAAATAAAGCCCAACACCTAACAATGTATAAAAATAATAGCCGGTTCTGTAGTAATTTCAAGGATTGTAACCCGCTTCAGCTATCATATAATCTGACAGGAATGAAGCCCGCATTCGGCTACTATTCTTATACTAACCGTCAGATTGTCTAAAAACTATTTAAAATTAATTTTTTGGCTAATATAAAAAAACATAAAATATTGTAAGACAGGCATTTAGTTTACCCCGTTAAATAATATTCTTAAAAAAAAATAAAAATTCAGATTATTAGACAAACTGCCGTTAGCAGCAATTAAAAAATATGGAATCAATAATAACAGTTAGTGCATTACTCTTAACTATTGTGGGAGTATATACATTTTTTAAAATCGAGAAACTAAAGAATTTGCTTATTGGACAAGGGGAATCAGTAATTAACAAAATTGAGTTTTACGTTTCTGAAGAAATTAGGAATAGTAAGTCCGATATTAGTGATAAACATTACCTCAAACATGGGTGTCTTGACAAAAAGTATTTCTTAAGATTAAAAAATGCTATTTCACGAAATAACATTTATGGTGTTGAAGAATCATTAATTACAGCTACTATTAATGAACTTAAGAAAACAAAAAGTGATAATACAGGTTATTACGATAATGTTTTACCCAAGTTTATTAAGGCTAAAAAGGCACTTTACTTACTAATTATAATAGCTTATATATGTATCCTGATTTTATTTGCTATTATATCTTTATCAATTATTAGTACTATTCCAGAATTATTAAAAATATCGTCAGGATTACTCCCTTATTTTATCTTTATTGGATTAGCATTTTCAATAATACTTTCAATTGTAATAATGACAATATCTCTCTTTAAAAAAGTAGGATTTGAAAAAGAAAAGTATAAATCTTGTAAATGTTTGCGCATCAAAAATCCAAAAATTAATAAACTATATAACTGCTGCCAATAAATAGGTTTCAAACGGCTCTCAGAGCCAAGTTTAAAGCAAATGTTGAACTAAATCCTTTGTAGTAATTTTAGTTATGGGTTTTGAATAGTTTTTTAATTTTTATTTAGGGAAGAATAGATTTCTTTTTTGAGTCAATTCAATTTTAGTCCTACCCACATTGGCACATTTGCTTTTGTCTCGACATGCAAAGCCAACTATTAGGCAAAATCAAAAGAGCCAATCCTGTCATCATTTAGATAAAAATGACGATTCATATCAGTACAGTCAGGTTAATCCTGACATATTTACTATAAAAAGAAACTTTTTTGTATTTGGATACAAATTATTCAAATTATCTTTCATATCTTTGTAGTCAGGTTAATTCTGATATTTTTACTATGAAAAATAAGCATATATCAACACAGTCAAATGAACTTCTGACCTATTTTAATAGTATGGACAAAAAGTGTTTTGATTATACTCAAGCACAAAAAGCCCTTCCTGAATCAAAACCAAGTGCGATAAGAGAGTTGTTGAGTGACATGACAAAACGTGGCTTGTTGATGAGATTAAAAGAAGGCGTTTATAATATTATTCCATATGAAGCAAATGCTGAAACCTTTATGCCTGATTGGCATTTAATAGCTGAGCATTTGGTAAATGATGCCAAACATTATATCGGGTATTATTCGGCTTTACAAATTCATAACCTGATAACCCAACCATCTTTAAAAGAACAAATTGTAGTTTCGAAACAAATAAGACCGTCTGAAATCAGCATCAAGAATGTGCCTTTTCAATTTATTTACCATAACGAAAAGCATTTTTTCGGAGCAAAAAAAATGTGGATTGACAGCTTTAACAAAGTTCTTTGTTCTGATATGGAAAAAACGTTTATTGACTGCTTGTTTAAACCTGATTATGCCGGTGGAATAGTTGAAGTTGCTAAGGCTATTTACACTTCAAAGGGGAAAATAAAATATGAAACCCTGCTTGATTATATTAAAAAATTTGACTCACAAGCAGTAATAAAACGATTAGGTTTTTTGTTGGAAACGCTTGACATCAAGAACAATATAATTGACAAACTGCAAAAATTAAAAACTGCATCGTATGTTGTTTTAGATACTGAATTGCCAAAAACAGGTAAGCGAATTAGTCGTTGGAGTATTCAACAAAATTTAGAAACTGAAACCATAAAATCTGCTATTTATACATGATAAAACCAGGAGAAATACAACAAAAAGCAAGAGAAGAAGGTGTTCGGGACCAGCAGATTGAAAAGGACTATGTGCTTTCATGGATATTGAATGGCATTTCTCAACATGAATACCTTTTTAAGATTTTTGTATTCAAGGGTGGTACAGTTTTCTTGACTCTTTGCATTAAGGCACATTGGCAGGTCGCACAAGCTTTCATATAGACCAAACCTTCCAAAGAGCTTTCCTGCCCCAACGCACGGACAGACAGGGGATGATAAAGAATTACGTTGGGTAATAAATAGATTTCAAATGGCTCGTAGAGCCAAGTTTAAAGCAAATGTTGAACTAAATCCTTTGTAGTAATTTTCGTTATGGGTTTTGAATAGTTTTTTAATTTTTATTTAGGGAAAAGTAGATTTTTTTTTTAGAAATTTTGGCTATATGTCAAATATAGTGGGTAATTAAATTTTGATTATTGCTCAAATTGTCTTATTTTTGAGAAATATTTATGAAAATTTGAAGGTTTTTAGACGGACTGCCGTTAGCGGTCATTCAAAGAACAGAAACAGTCCCTTTACAAAAAGTTTAAAAATAAATATAAAATCAAAATAAAATAGTATTTTTGCAAGGTGAAAAAAATAGGATACATAGAAATTAAAATCACAGGTTCTAAAGGAAACTTAGATTTGACTCCTGATAATTATGATATTAAGGAGATAATTTCTATTCTTGAAAATGCTGAAAAACTTCTTTATCCTGGCGAAAAAAGAGATAGACCAACAATAAGTTATAGAATTGAAGAAGGTTCAGTAAAACATATTTTAAAAACATCAATTCAGTATATAATTGGTTTTAATGCAATAATTGGTCAGATAAATCAAGTGCAAAACATTGATTTTTTAGATATTTCAACAGCAAAAGCATTTGAGGATATACAAAATGTTGCCAAAAAACGAAATTATGTTTTTAATATAAAAACGTCACTGGATAATACTAATGAAGTAAAAGTTGATAAAACAACACAATATCTTAGAACAGAAGCAATTTGGGCAGAAGCTGAATTTTATTTCTATGGTAAGGTAACTAATGCGGGTGGTAAAGACAAAGCGAATATTCATATAGTAACTGAAGAACTTGGAACAGTAAGAATTCAAACACCTATTAGCTTCTTAGAGCAATATGACGAGAATTTATTATACAAGGATTTTGGTATTAGAGCAGTAGGTAAACAACATTCAGAAACTGGTGAGGTTGATTCTTCTACCTTGAAATTTATTGAGTTGGTTGATTATCAAACAAAATATGACGAACAATATTTAAAAAGACTTAGAGACAAAGCAAAAAAATCATGGCTTAGCAATATTGAACCTGAAACATGGTTAAAAAATATAAGAGGAGGTTATGATACATAGAGCTGTATTACTTGACACAAGTTTTTTTCTTAGATTTTTAAATGACTCTGATCCATTATTTGAAAATGCAGATAATTATTTTCGTTATTTTCTTCAAAAAGAAATAACAATGATGATTTCAACTATTTCAATTGCAGAATATTGTGTAGGAGGAGATGTACATGAATTGCCTTTGAAAAACTTACAAATAATTCCTTTCAACCTTGACCATTCTAAACGTACAGGAGAGTTTGCTAAAGTTATTTTCCAGAACAAAGGAAAGTTAAAACTAACAGAAAGAAATATTATTCCAAACGACACAAAATTATTTGCACAAGCAGATTGTGAAAAAGCAGTTGACTTTTATCTAACTTCAGACTCAGAGAGTTCAAAAATCTATCATTTACTTGATAAAGAAATTAAACCAAATTTTAATTTTATTGACTTGAATACACCATATAATGAAACATTTGGAGAGCTTGATTTATAAAAAGAACGAACCGCCAACATGTGATATATTTAATTGCCGAGACAGTAGTAAATATCAAGGTTTGTAGCTCGTTTTAACTTTCTTGTAAGTTGAAAGATTTGTGCTTTAAAATCGCTTACTTCTCATATTGCCATCGTTATATTCAATTTAATTTCTAATTTCACTCAACTTAACAAAATTTTGAAAGTTTATTTTTTAATTTAATTTTTAAGTATTATTTTTGTAATTGAATTAAACATAAAATACTATTACGTTAGCGGTAATTAACAGAAACCTAAAAAAATTAAGAATCTACTAACTTAAACAATAAAAGATGTCTATTCCATTTAAAGAACCAATCCCTCCTTATAACATTAATGTTTCGTTAGAAAAATCAAATTTAACTAAGTCAATTAATTTACGTAGGGTGCCAAAACGTGAATCAAATAAACTTCTTTTAGCATCTTGGAATATTGCAAACTTAGGTGCACAAGGAAGAAATGAAAGTGCTTTAAAACTAATCGCACATATTTTGAATCGATTCGATTTAATAGCAATTCAAGAAGTTAATGAAAACTTCAATACTCTCCTTTCTATTGTAAAAATATTAAGAGGATATGACTTTGTCATGACAGATACAGCAGGAAATACAGAGAGATTAGCATTTATATATAAGAAATCCAAAGTTAAGCCAAGACAACTTTTTGGCGAAGTAGCACTCCGAAAAAATGAATATCCGAAAAGAAATATTAATGTACGTTTCAAAGATAGAGGAGAATATAAACTAAAAAAATACAAAAACATTAAATTTATACCTTTTGATAGAAACCCTTTTATAGCATCGTTTCAAGTTGGAAATCTCAACTTGACTTTGGTAAATGTTCATTTATACTTTGGTAAATGGCAAGATTCTAAAAAGGAAGAAGACCAGTTGAAATATTGTCGAAGAGTACTCGAAATTTATGCTTTATCAAAGTGGGCAAAAAAAAGAGATGATAAAAATACAACGTATGATAAAGATATTTTATTAATGGGAGACATGAATATTCCAGTAATGGACACATCAAATAGTGCATATAAAGCTCTCGTTCAATTCGGAATGCAGCCTGTTGATTACATGACAAATGTTGGTGGATCAAATATTAATAATAACAAAACTTATGATCAAGTTGCTATTGCTCCAGGAACTATTCAAGAAAAAATACTTGGAGTTGGAGTTTTTGATTTTGATAATTCAGTATTCAAAGACAAATGGAAAGAATTATCAAATCAATTGAGTCATAAAAAGGCAACATCTATGTTTTCAGCTTACATGAAACATCATATATCTGATCATAGACCAATATGGGTGCAATTAGACATCACATAATTAAGAATATCAAGTTAAAATAACTACCGCTAATAAACGCTCATAAATAATTGCCGTGACAATTATAAATTTAACGTTTGTAATCTGTTTCAAGTCTGCTAAAACCAGACAATAAACTGCTTGGCAAGCGGCAACTATTCATAGCCGCAAACCGTTAATTATCAATTACAATTTTCTTATTAAAGTTTCCTATTCTAATAATATATATTCCGCTTGTAAATTCTTTTAAAGAAATTGAGATATTATTTTTATCAGAAGGAACAGGATATTGTTTTACTTTTTGCGAAAGCATATTAAATATTTCTATATATAATCCATTGGTTTCTATTATATCGGGAATTTTTATATAAAGAGTATTATTAGCAGGGTTTGGAAAGATATATATTTCAGATATTGCAGAATCCGGAAAAGTTTGATTATAGTCATTAAAAGTGGCGGGCATAAGTTGAAAATTACCGGTTCCGTTGGGATATCTTCCGTAAGATATATCTTCACTTTGTTGCCCAAAATTAGTATTGTCAATGCCACTCTTGTCAGAGTTGGATAATATAAGTGTTTCTCCTGATTTTGACAGTTTGAAATTAGAATGTAGCCCTTGTTGCATATTATTATCAGCCCAGATAATTATAAAATCATTGGCTTTAATAGTTGTATCAGGGAAAGACCATTTGTAAGGGTCGTCTGTTTGGTCAGAAAGGAACATATTAACAAGCCATATATCATTATTTGTATTATTATATAGTTCTATCCAGTCGTCATATTCATTATTCTGGTCTTTTACAGTAGAAAGGTTAGAAGCCATTATTTCATTTATAACAAGGTCATGCATGGACACTATGACCATAAGAATGTCCATGAAGATGCTTTTTACAATTTTTCTTTCTCAAATCAGGACATAATGTCCCGATTAATCCTTATAACAATGAACAATGGATTTATTTATTGTTTAAAGTTCCATTCATGGTCACTATGTCCATGTGAATGTCCATGCATATCATTTCTAATATAATTTTCACCTTTTACTTTGACACTATGTCAAAGTAAATGTCAAAGTTTGTTGTTTTTCTTACAATTTTTAATACCTACTTGGACACTGTGTCCAAGTATTTGTCCAAGTATTTTAACCATTATAAGCATATCTATATTTTGGAGAATTAATTTTTTCTCCATTATCACCAATTAAGTCTAAAAACCTCATTTTTGTAAGGTGCCTAAGTGCAGTTTTATCACTTATTGCAAAATATTCAGCATATTCTTTTCTTGAAACTTCACCTCGTGTTTTTACAAAATCATACCCTGCAAGTTCTTCATCATTTAGTTTTTCAATTGCTTTATTTGAACTAATATCACGAACAGCATCAGGTATTCGGGGGAAAGCAACAATTAGATTAGGTTCTTCAAAACTGATAATCGGTAATGGTAACTTATATTTATCTCTTAAAGACCTGTAAGTATCCATACCGACACTTGTTTCTTCCATTAAATCCATTTTATTAAAAATAAAAGTTAATTTCTTATTACGACTAAATGAAGTAGCTGTGAAATTCTGTAACTTTACAATAGTAACAGGCGGTATAGGTTTGCCGGGACTCTTGACTATAATCTTGTCAGGAGTTATTTCCAATTGAACTTTTGCACCGTCAATACTATAATCCCTGTGAACAATTGCATTAATAATAGCTTCACGGATTACTTCTGTTGGAAAAAACGGAATTTTTTCACGTTTAAACTTAGAACGCTCAAAACTTTCAGGAATGACTTTCTTAATCCAGCTTTCCACCTTATCAGGAATAAAAACAAGAGCATCATCAAAACTTTGTACATCAATTTCTCCATTACCATAATTAACTTTTGCTTTCACAGATGCCTGCTGGAATTTTAATCTGGGATTCTTCCCGAATAATAATATTGCATTTCCTGTTGGAATATAATTATTATTATCTGTATCTAAAAGTTCTAACTGTTTTAATTCCTGTAAAAACTTTGAAGAATTAAATTTAAGTTTGCCCCCGGTCTTATCAATATATAACTGAAGAGCTTCTTTAGACAAACTTTCAATATCGGTGTGTTCAGCTTTCTTATTGAGTTCATCTTTAGGTATGGACTTTTCTTTTTTTGCCTTTTCCTTTCTTATATACGCACCTTTGAGAAACTCTTTATTGATTTTTTTAATTCTTTTGTGCAAATCTGTATCAAATTGATGAACTTTTATACTGTTTTCTAAAAGAAAATTAATACCACTATGGTCAACTTTGGGGTCAGGGTCTTCAATACCAAACCATACATCTGATATTCTTGCATTAACAATTCTTTCAGCACAACTTATTTTAGGTGCATTTCTGGCACCAGGGGCACAGGGTTCCAATGTTACAAACAACCATGAACCTGTTAAATCTTTATTTCTGTTCTTTTTATCAAGCAAAGTATATTCAGCATGGTCTCCGTCACGTAGTTCTCCTCTATATGCTGTATCTTCTGTTCCATCAGACATTACTAATACTGCACCAACATAAGGAACTGATTTATCTTTCCTTTTTTCCTGAATAGATTTTTTCATGACTTCTATAGCCATTATCATATATTCTCTTGGTGTTTTTCTTCTTTTCTTCTCGGTCATAAATACATTTTTTTATCATAATAAATTACAAGCAAAATTAATTAAAGAATTTTATATTTGCATCAATTATGAAAAGAATATTAAAATGACTTGTCCTGATAGATAAATGCCCATCCTAATTTGCATACACATTTGCAATTCACACCAGCCAACACTGAAACCAAAAATTGCAAAAGATCTTGCCTTGCCAACACAGAGAAGAAGAAACAACGAAACGCTAACATCGGCTCAAAAACAAGCGGGTGGTGAAAAAGTTATTGAAAGTTTGTAAATATTTACTACTTTTGTCTCGGGTGAAAATGAAACAGGTGTCTAATGCCCGCCAATTTTTAGCCAAACCGTCAGATTGTCTAAAAACTATTTTATAAGGCAACTGTTTAATTATTTAACTATTTAACGGGGTTAATTAATATTCTTAAAAAAAAATCAGGTTTTTAGACAAACCATCGTTAATTATCAATTACAATTTTCTTATTAAAGTTTCCTATTCTAATAATATATATTCCGCTTGTAAATTTTTTTAAAGAAATTGAGATATTATTTTTATCAGAAGGAACAGGATATTGTTTTACTTTTTGCGAAAGCATATTAAATATTTCTATATATAATCCATTGGTTTCTATTATATCGGGAATTTTTATATAAAGAGTATTATTAGCAGGGTTTGGAAAGATATATATTTCAGATATTGCAGAATCCGGAAAAGTTTGATTATAGTCATTAAAAGTGGCGGGCATAAGTTGAAAATTACCGGTTCCGTTGGGATATCTTCCGTAAGATATATCTTCACTTTGTTGCCCAAAATTAGTATTGTCAATGCCACTCTTGTCAGAGTTGGATAATATAAGTGTTTCTCCTGATTTTGACAGTTTGAAATTAGAATGTAGCCCTTGTTGCATATTATTATCAGCCCAGATAATTATAAAATCATTGGCTTTAATAGTTGTATCAGGGAAAGACCATTTGTAAGGGTCGTCTGTTTGGTCAGAAAGGAACATATTAACAAGCCATATATCATTATTTGTATTATTATATAGTTCTATCCAGTCGTCATATTCATTATTCTGGTCTTTTACAGTAGAAAGGTTAGAAGCCATTATTTCATTTATAACAAGGTCATTTTCAGACAACTGAATACTATTTACAGTATATGAATAGCATTCATATTCAGCTCTTTCAGGAGAAAATTTTCCTGCATTGTTATTTTCAGCATAGATATAATAAAAGACAGTAGCAGCAGGATTAGAAGCAGGTATTAAAGCTCCAAAGATATTATCTCCGGCTATTCCGTCATTATGGTTACCATCATCATACATTGATATTGAATTAAACGGAGCAAAGGTCTCATTTTTATATTCTAAAAAAGCACTGGTAAGATTAGATATATTTGCTGTTATCCAGACAGAGTCATTATAAGAAGGTGAAGATACAGATTGTTGTATATCAGAGATATCCGGAGCTTGTTTAATGATATTTGAATCTGTTAAAAGATAATTATATCGTGGGTTCATCAATACGTTTATTCCATAAATATCAGGTGTATTTGGTGGTGGAGGAAAATTTTCATCCAATCCGTGTTGAAAAGCAGGATATGGATATAATGAGTTAGGGTCATTGGCAACGAAGGTATCTATCATATTTTGTAGTTGTGTTGCCCTGTTTTTCATTGCATTATTAGCAAGAAATTCATTTATAAAAGTTCTGTAATGAGCAAAATATCTTTTTTTATAATCAGGTATTGCCATCAACTTTTCAATCAAAGGTCGTTTGTCATTATCATAATTCCATAGAGGATTCAGGTTAATCATTTTATCAATACTTAGTTGTCCCTGACCGCCATTTTTGAATACGCCAAAGCATTCATTTAAGTCCCAGACAATAGTATTAAATCTGTCATAATCATTTTCATATAAGTAATAATTATGTCCTGAGCCGGTATAGCTGTCCATATTAACAGAAATATTGTTAAATACGTGCATCCATAGAGAGCGGTCAATATCTAAAAAATTATTAGCATTGTTTGGATTATTATTTAGTTCTAAAATCATATTCATAAGTTTTGTCCAGCCATAGTCAGATTTTATTTCATAAGATTGTTCATAGCAGATTGTATCATTGCCCATAAATATGAGTGGTGAAGATATTCCTTCTACTGATAAGCAACCTGATGGGGGAGGTTCAGGAGTTCCTGTAATTGTAACAGGGTCGCATTTAAAAAAACTATTGTCTTTTGAGTTAAAGTGTTTGTTTAAGAAAGGTTTGTTAACAGATTCAATGTTAGTATATAATCCACATATAAATCCATTGATATATAACACAATATAATTTGCCTGTGGCTCAGGCATATAGTTTCGCAGGATTTCATAAGATAAGACCTCTCGCACACAACTTGGGTCTTTAAACATATTACCGATTTTTAAAGTAATATATCCATATAGATTTTGGTCTTTTATATAGTCAATTTTAATATTAAAAGAGTTTTTCTTTCTTTTCGGGTCATAAGAGCTGTTTCCTTTAAATCTGACACCTACACTGTCATATTTTATTCCATCAACTGTTAAATCGGCTAATACTCTACTCTCAATATTGTTTAATTTAAAAGAGTCAAGAATAGAATCCCAGTTTGCTTCATAAAAGTCAAGATACAGAGTTCTGATAGTATCAATATTATACAAATTTTGTCCGTATAATTTGTTGGTAATCATTACAAAACAAAATATAGTTAAATAAAGTAATATCTTTCTCATAACAGATAATTTTTTTAATCTATTTTAATATGATGAACAGCAATACAAAAAACCGATATTATAATCAATGGGTTAATCCGTTGGTTTGGAATATAGAGACAAGACACGTCTTGTTTCTGCTAAATTATAATTTTTGTAACCATTCACAGTTTGAAATTAAAAAAATAAAGTAAAAAGCCAAAAGACAAAAATTAAAAGTCAAAAGTGTCTTGAGTTCAGAACATTTATCTTGATTTTGAAGTTACGATAGATTTTGCAATTATTTTTACTAATTCTATTAATAAATCTGTTATTTCAAATATTATTCAGATACTTTTTTCTTTATTTTTTATTTTTATATAACGAGGGCAAGTAATTTGCTCCTGCTGATTTTCCTGAACGAACCAATTGTCCTGATAAATGATTCCCTGCTTTTGAATTGGGCATTTCATTTACAATTTTAATTATCAAAACTGAAAATTTTATCAATCGTTCTTCCCCGCCTGCCACCTATAATCCTAAACATTGGCGGGAAGGTAAATCATATTTGTTCATACTTAACTTCTTAAATCATTATTCGTTAATCTGTATTCAATATTCAATTTTTCATTCTTCTTTTTTTTTAACTTGAAAATAACAAAGCACTAAGTCCCAAGTACAAAGCACAACAGATAATGACTTTTTAATTAACCCTGTGAACGGGTACTAATTTTTTTTATAATTTATAAATTATAGTGATATCCTATTCCAATGATATAAGAATTTACAGGACTATTTACATTAAATTGTTTTTGGAGCATATAAAAGATGTTTAAATTATTTTTTTTATTAATTTTATAATCAGCTCCCAGTGCATAGCGTATTTTATCAAATTTGTTTCCTTCAGGATTATCTAATTGATAGAATGATTCGCAATAAAATAATGGTGTTATAGGATTTTTTTTAATATTATATTTTAAAGACAGTTTGTTTCTGAGATAGTCTTTTGGAATAGAGCCGTATTCCTCTGAATAAGAGCTAACATATTTTGTTTTGTATTGAGTTCTAAAAGCTAAGGCAAAACGGTTTATTTTATTTTTTAGAATTACACTGGCATAAAAACAATGACGATTGACATAATAATCTTCAATCTTTCGTCTTTTTTCAAAACGATAGGAAGCAGAAATTCTAATGTTTTTATTTATTTTATAAGATAATCCTAATTCAGAATAGATTTTTTTTGTATCAGATATGTTTTCATTAAATCTAAATTCCTGTTCAAAAGATGTTTTTAGGTTTTCAGTGATGTTTTTTTCAACTTGTATTCCTGTCCATAGTTCCATATCTTCTTCCTGTGCATAAATTACTGATGAACAGGCAATTATAAGCATTATTAATACCTTTTGTTTAAATAGATGAATTAGCTGTTTTTTCATTTTTTGTTTTGTTATAATTATTCAGTTTTATATTTTTTAGGATATTCAAAGAATATTAATTTTCCGGTATTTTTTTTAATCATATTCCATTCAGAAATATTAAAACTAATGGCTATAACTCCGCAAGTAGGCATTTTATCAAAATATTTATATGTAAGATAGTTTGCTAATATAGTAGAACTGGGATTATGTCCTACGAGCATAACACTTTGCAAAGAGTCGTCCAAGTGCTCAATAATATCAATGATATCTGATATACTTGCATAGTAGATGGTTTTGTCAGTAATAATTTTTTTTTCTTTATCAGAATGAAATATTTCCTGTGCTAATATATTTGCAGTAGTTCTGGCTCTGTTTGCAGAACTTGACAAAATAATATCCGGTTTTACATTTTTAGAAGCAAGTATTTTCCCGATAATATGAGCATCATTAACACCACTTTTTTTTAACGGACGGTCAAAATCAGATAATGAAGCATCTGCCCAGCTTGATTTTGCATGACGAACAACATATAATATTTTGGTGGTTTTACTGTTATTATATTGTTTAGAATTATTGACTTTATTATTATTACATCCGGTATTCATAAAGAAGCATATTATACATATATAAAATAACAATTTCTTAAATGATTTATTAATTTTCAATTTTTGATTTATATTAACGAATCTAATTAAAAATTCTAAACTGGAAACTCTAAACTGGAAACTATAAACTATAAACTCTAAATTCTAAACTGGAAACTGGAAACTCTAAACTAGTAAGTCAATTATTCACGTTTTTCTATATAAAGGTCCTCAGCAGTTTTTTCCTCATCTTTTATTGTAATGGATACAGATACTGATTTTATTTCTTCACCTGTTATACCGCAATTTATACAGTCGGAATAAGCAAAAATGGTATAACTACCTGTAATTAGGTTATTAAAATAGTACATTCCATTGGCATCTGTGCGCATATCTTCAAAGTAAATGCTGTCCTGATTATATTTAATATAAGTCCTGACTTCAGCGCCTGAATATTCTCCAAGCAATTGTCCTATGCCATTGTATTCCTTTACTATTATTTTTCCGGAAATGCTGGCATAACCATCCTGAATATCTACATATTTTGTTAGTTCAATATCCGGGGCAGTAATCGTTTCTTTGTTTTTGGATATTTCAGCAGTTACCGTTACAGGCGATAAATCACTTTCACAATTACTGCAATCTTCATAAGCATATATATGATAACTTCCTTTTTGCAAATATTGAAAGCTATAAGAACCATCATAATAAGAGCGAACATCATTGCCATAAAAGTTGTCATCACCATAAATGATATATACTCTTTCATCTTTTGCCTGTTCTTTACTCAC
>Ga0307990_1001448_pt1 | contig 20014 bp, 11 predicted proteins | sample EllFjometagen129_FD_203168 | JGI IMG/M metagenome (GOLD analysis project Ga0307990, IMG submission 203168) | Marine microbial communities from Ellis Fjord, Antarctic Ocean - #129 | ecosystem: Environmental > Aquatic > Marine > Unclassified | place: Southern Ocean | collected 2014-10-08
TCGCGCAAGACCACTCTTTAATGCCTTGAAGCAATGTGCGATCCAGTCCTGCAAGAGAGGTGTTGTGATGAACAACTCCTCGCTTAGCTTAACACCTATGGGGCTGACGCCCCACCGCCTAATGGGCCTAATGGGGTGGAACTGAAGCGTTTTTTTAACTACGAAAAATACTAAAAACACGAAATAATGAAGATTTTTTCTAATTTCGCGCCTTTCGTAGTTACCTTATTGGGAAAACTAGGGTCTGGCAATAATTGATCCCCAAATTATTTTTCTGTCATTTTTTCGAAAATCTTTGTAGATTTATAAAATAATGCGAAAATACATGACGTTGACGGATCGTAGTATAAGGGACTTTATTATGGAAGATGCAATCACCAACTCATTTGTGCCGGCGGATATGGCTAAACGGGCCGAAGCATCGGCGGTGCGTAAAGCCAACCGCGATTTTCTCTCTGCTTTTTTTCTGGCGGTGCAGGCCGGTTGTTTCATTGCCTTCGGGGCGGCGTTTTTTACCTGCACCATTCAGAACTCGATGCTGGGAGTCGGACTGACCAAACTGATTGGTGGCATGACCTTCTCGCTGGGGCTGATTCTGGTGATCATTGGTGGCGCGGATCTTTTCACTGGCGACACGCTGATGGTGATGGGCTGGCTCAGCCGGAAGATCAAGATGCGGCAGATGTTGCGCAGCTGGCTCTTTGTGTTTATCGGCAACCTGGTCGGAGGACTGGCCATTGTGATGCTGGTCCACCTGAGCGGACACTGGACCTCCGGCAGCGGAGCCGTGGGTGCCAAGGCACTGGCCATCGCCAATGCCAAGGTCAATCTGACCTTTGTAGAGGCCTTCAGCAGCGGCATGCTGTGCAACGGTCTCGTCTGCCTGGCCATCTGGCTTTGCCATGCCTGCCGCTCTGTGACCGACAAGATCCTGGCAATTCTCTTTCCCATCACCGCCTTTGTCGCAATGGGATTTGAACATTCTGTTGCCAACATGTATTTCATCCCGGCCGGACTTCTGTTGAAAACCAATCCAAAGATTGTGGCCCTGCTGAACGAAGCCGATCTTTCAAACCTGACGGTCTCAGGTTTTGTCTTTTCCAATCTGGTTCCGGTAGTTATTGGCAACATGGTGGGTGGTGCCATCTTCGTTGGTGCGGTCTACTGGATTCTGTATCTTCGCAAACCGCATTAATCCTGCTTCAAAACCCACTCCGATGCGGGCCGCCCGTCGAGCGGCAGATTGAAAATCAACGCACTCTCGCACTCTCGCCGTGCGGGGTCAGCAGAGCTGACTATTTACAAACTTTAGCACTTTAGAACTCTCGCACTTCGCTTATCCCAGTGCATTATCGGCGATGTGCCAGTCGAGATCTTCGATCACGCTGATCTCGATGATGTTATCCGCTTTGTTCAGCAGCTTGGTGCACTCTTTGCTGAGGTTGACCAGGTGGAGTTTTTTATTGTTTGCTGCATAGCTGGCGGTGATGTTGTTGATGGCATCAATGCCGGAGTGGTCGTAAACGCGAGAGTTTTCAAAATCAATCACAACTTCATCCGGGTCATTTTTTGCGTCAAAGAGTCGGGTGAATGAGGTAGATGATCCAAAGAATAGAGCTCCTTGCAGTTTGTAGATTTTGATTTTGCTGTTGGTATCATCGATCTTTGCGTACATTGTCTTTCCCTGGTTCCAGGCAAAGACAATCGCGGAGAATATGCAGCCAATTAGAACAGCGGTTGCCAGATCCTGAATAACAGTAACCGCCGAGACAATAACAACCACCAGCGCATCGGATTTGGGAATGGAGGGCAGAACGCGGATGCTCGACCATTCAAAGGTACCGATAACCACCATAAACATAACGCCGACCAGTGCCGCTAGCGGTACAATTTCAACCAGCGGTGCTGCAAAAACTACAAAGCCAAGAAGAAAAAGGGCGGCCGCAATGCCGGAAGTGCGACCGCGTCCACCGCCGCGGATATTGATCATACTCTGGCCGATCATGGCACATCCACCCATACCTCCGAATAGCCCGGTCACAAAGTTGGCGATTCCCTGGCCGACACACTCTTTGTTTCCCTTGCCGCGGGTCTCGGTTATTTCATCAACAAGCGAGAGGGTCATCAGGGACTCTATCAGGCCGACGGCCGCTGCCAGTGCTGAGTATGGGAGTATTATCAGAAATGTATCCAGTGTTAGCGGGATCTTAGGAATGGCAAATTTTGGTAGAGATGCCGCAATGGTTGTCGTTGCCGGGGAGTCATTCTGAACAAAGTCCAGCACAGTCCGCGCATGGAAAGTCCCGGTTTTATCCAGGAAGTAGGCAATTGCGCTCACGGTTACAATGGCGGCCAGGGTTGCTGGAATGGCCTTGGTCAATTTTGGCAGAAAGTGACTGATTGCCATGGTCAGGAGGATCATGGTCGCCATTATAAGCAGAGCTGGGGTCTCCAGTAGATGTTTTGCAGCACCGTGTCCAGTATAAAATTGTTCAAACTGCGATTTAAAAATAATGATGGCCAGACCGTTGGCAAAACCAAGTTTAACGGAGTGAGGTACCAGTCGGATGAACTTACCGAGTTTGAATAGACCAAAGAGCATTTGGATTATACCCATCAGCATGACGGCGGCAAAGAGGTAAGCCAAGGCCTCCTGCTGTCCATGGACTTCAATCTGTCCAATCATCAGGGGAGCAAAGATAATCGCCACCGCGCCAGTGGCACCTGAGATCATTCCGGGACGCCCACCGATAACCGCAGTGATCAAACCCATCATGAAAGCGGCGTAGAGTCCAACAATCGGATCTACATGTGCAACAAATGAGAAGGCAATTGCCTCTGGGATTAAGGCCAGGGCTACGGTGAGGCCTGACAAAATATCATTCTTTAAATTAGTAGGCTTTTCAATGCGGATTTTAAACCATCTGTTGGCTTTTGCTTCTGTCATATTATATGTTATGTCCGTTTGTTATTATTGAATAATCGCCCGGAAACTTATTCAGGGCGCGGGATAATGTCAAAAAACAAAGATATTTACCAGCACAAAAAAAATAAGAAACGCGGAAGATCCAACCTTTTTAACCCTTCAACCTTTTTAACCCTTTTAACTCATAGCCTTTTTAAGTTATTATTACTGCTGTTGGTAATTAATTTATAATTTGAGAAAAGGTGTTTGATATGGCTTATTATTTGGGAATTGACAGCAGTACGCAGAGTCTTAAGGGGTTGGTGATTGATTGTGAAGCAGGGATAATAGCTGCGCAGGCATCGGTAAATTTCACAACAGATCTGCCGCAGTTTGACTGTCCGGATGGAGTTCTGGCTCATGATGATCCGCTGGTTAAGCACTCTGATCCTTTGCTGTGGGTGGCTGCACTTGACCTGATGCTGGAGCGTCTGCAGGCCTCCGGGTTTGATCTGGGTTGTATAGCAGCCGTTGGTGGTGATGGCCAGCAGCATGGTTCGGTCTATCTGAACAGCAGTTTTGAAAAGATCTTATCTGAACTGGATTCTTCAAAATCGCTGGCGGAACAGCTGAAGCCGGCTCTCTCGCGCAAGAGCTCTCCAATCTGGATGGACAGCTCCACCTCAGCGGAGTGTCGTGAACTGGATGCAGAATTTGGCCAAAGGTTACAGGATGATACCGGGTCTCCGGCCATTGAGCGCTTTACAGGTGCGCAGATCCGCAAGTTTCAGAAGCAGGAGTCTGGACTTTATGCAGAGACCGCAAGCATTCATCTGGTCAGCTCATTCCTGTGTTCGGTATTGACCGGTGCATCAGCGCCGATTGATTCAGGCGATGGTGCAGGGATGAACCTTCTCAATTTGCGTACGATGGATTGGGATCCTGAGATTGCCGAATTTACCGCTCCCGGGCTGGTTGCAAAACTGCCGAAGGTCGGCAAGGGCGTTGCTGGCGGAGTATGTGCCTATTTTGAGAAGTACGGTTTGAAGTGCGGGACACCGGTTGCGGTCTGGACGGGTGACAACCCGGCCAGCTTAGTCGGCACCGGTGCCTGGCGTAGCGGGGTTGCGGTGGTTAGTCTGGGAACCAGTGACACATTTTTCGCGGTTCTGGATAAGTTTGCCACCGATCCTGATGGCTATGGCCATGTCTTTGGAAGTCCTGCCGGCGGATTTATGAGTCTGGCCTGCTTTAAGAATGGTTCTCTGGCACGCGACAAGGTGCGTCAGGGGGCCGGGGTTGACTGGGCCTTTTTTGATAAAGGGGCATTTGAACAGACCGAGGCCGGCAACGGCGGTCAGCTGGCACTACCCTGGTTTGAGGCTGAGATAACGCCACCGGTTTTGCAACCTGGAATAAGGGCTAACTTTGACTTTAAATCGGCCACCCCGGCGGTGCAGGTGCGTGCTGCAGTGGAGGCGCAGGTACTGGTGCTCTGCAGCCACTCGTTGTGGATTGGCAATTTCGATACAATTCGTGTAACCGGTGGAGCATCAAAGAGTCCCGGAATACGTCAAACCCTGGCCAATGTTTTTCAGGCGCGGGTTGAGAGCATTGCTGTGGCAGACTCCGCCGCTCTTGGCGGTGCCATGATTGCTGCACACTGCAATGGCGAGTCGCTCGAGAAGATGACTGAGCAGTTCACCCCGGTGGGTGAGTTTTGCGAGCCGTGTGCAGATTATGCTGAGGTCTATGCAAATCTGTTGCCTGTTGTCAAAGATCTTGAGCAGACTGATCCGCTTAGCTGATGGATATTGGCCCTTACCGAAGGGCAAGATTTATTTAATTAGGTTGGTCAGGCAGTTGTTTTTTTGTTATCTTTGAGATAGCAAATCAGTTTTATGCATTTGTTGGATTAATAAAAGCTACTATTAAAGAAAGGTATTATGTTATGAAAAAAAGAGTTTATGCGCTGGTTTTGGCATCATTTTTGTCTCTTTGTATTACAAATGGAGTTATGGCGCAGGATAGTGCTAGTGCCGGATATACCCCGTTTATGCTGAGCATTGTTGACCCTCTTCAGCTTCCTCCATCTGATTTTGATGTTGGTGGGTTGAAGCTTAGTTTGTTATATGGCAAGTGTGCTGATTTCACGGGACTCGATATTGGCATTGTCAGTCATGCCACAGGTGATGCGCAAGGATTGCATATTGCTGGCCTTGCAAACATTATAGAGGGAGACAGTATCGGATTGCACTTTAGCGGTGCAAATTATGTGCAGGGTGAGTTTTCCGGGTTGCAGATTGGGCTTTTGAATAATTGCACTCATATGGATGGACTCCAGATTGGTGTAATAAATATTACTGATACTGCCTATGGAATTCAAATTGGCTTGGTTAATGTCATTAAAGATAATGACTTGCCTTTCATTCCGATAATAAACGGATATTTCTAAGCTAATGCAACCACTTCGACAAACTACTTCGGCAGGCTACTTCGGCAGGCTCAGCACAGGTCAGGACAGGCGAATCTGCAACCCGACAAACTGTGAGCGATATGCGAAAGCGTTATTTGCTAATTGGATTGTTGGGTGATAGACGTTGCTGCATCAGGAAAAACATTTCGTGTTTTATGATCTATTAAGTTAAGGAGACAATAATGAAAATAAAAAATATAAATAAATTCTTCGCTGTTGGTGTGTTAAGTTGCCTAACAGCCTGTACAGCACTTTCTCAACAGGTGATTTCGGAAGCTGAAAAGATAAATGTCAATGAATCAGCGGAACTTAGAGCTTTTAGAAAAAGGGTCGAGGCGGCTAACCCAGGTATGGATGTTGTCTCGGTTGAGGCTGATGTAGTTAAACGTGCCGTTTTGGCCCCGCGTACGATTCCTGTAAACCCCAAGGTTGCAATTTTCGTCAAGAATCAGACCCGTGTTCCCGGGATGGATGATGAAGTTGATGGTATCCGCGACCGCATTGGAGCAGAGCTGGCAGGTTCCGGCATGATCATTATGGATCAGGCTGAGATTGCAAATGGCTTTAACCGCTACAAGGTTACAACGGCAGAAGAACGTGCCGGAGTGATCGCCGGTGTGTTCTCAGGTGGCTCAACGGTCAGGATTGCTCAGATGTTGGGATGCGAATATATCATGTCGGTTAAAATTGTCAGGGCCAGCAGCACCAAAAGAACTGCGGGAGGGAAACCTGTTACGATCTTTACGCTTAATATGTCGACCAAGATTAATGAGGCCGTTCAGGGCTCTTCGGTTTATGGTTCAAACTGGTCGAGTAAGATTCCTGTTCCTGGTGCAGTCGCAGTTGCTGATGAAGCACTAAACTATTATAGTGATCTGGTTGACCGGTGGTCGCAGGAGACCGGCGAAGAGATCTCAACAAAAGCTCCAACCTGGCGCAGAGTGGATGCTGCTCCAGTTAAGGTAGTTAAGTTCTCTGTTTCGACCACGGTTGACAAATTGATAGCAGGTTTGGAGAGCGGCGTAAGGGGCCCCAATGATGTGCTGGATGAGATGCGTCGTGTGGTCGGAGGTGTTACCGTTGAGCTTGATGGTGCCGCTCTTGGCTCCTCTCCGGGAACATTTCAGGCATCTCCGGGTCTGCATCAGTTGCGTGTTACGCGGCAGTGGATGACCCCTTGGCAGAAGACGGTTAATATTCAGGAGGGCGTGGCCTTTAATATCGGGTTGGAATTATCCGATGCCGGAATCACACGCTATCAGTCGCAGGAGAGGTTCAGATCGATGACTGCCCTTGCGTATGCCGAGGCTGTCATGCGAAAGGGTGTCAAAATTAATTTTGATACAGCAGCCTGGCGCGATGTGACAGTAGGGGACAAAAAGGCGGGCGATGTTAATGTTGGAGTCGGTACGACTGTTGTCAGGTAATGCTTTGCATGGCATTGGGCATAGCATTGAAGAGGTATGCCCCTTGCTCGAGGCAGGTCATAGGTTGCTTTGAAGTGTGATTTTGGAAAAATATATGAAAACAGAGGCACGAAAAGATTATACTTATCTGCTGACTTGCGCTACAGTTGCGCTCCTTATTTTGACAGGTTGCGTTTCCGGTAACAAGGGGGCTGATACCGCCATATCCAACTTGCGTGCCGGTAACGATGCTGTGGCGCTGGAGTGGGCTGAGGATATGAAAGATAGCTGGTACAGCAAACCCCTTGGGTATGTTGAATCCGGGCGGGTGCGTATGCTCTCCGGTGATTTTAAAGGCAGCTCTACTAACTTCTCGATTGCAATTGAATCAATGATTGATGCAACTGCGGAGGGGCCGGTTATCAAAGTAGGGGATGTTGGTGCTAATATAATGGCTGGAACCATTACCGACGATCGGACGCGTCCTTATAACCTGCCGGCTTATGAGTTTATTCAGGCACTCAACTATCAAATGATCAATTATGTGTTTTTGGGAGATATTGAGTCCGCCTGCGTTGAAGCCCGTCGGGCGATTTTTGCTCAGGATGCTATTGCGGAAAAGTATGGAAGTGATCTCAAGAATAATGCATATAAGAATGTAGATGAAGTTGAAGGTGAAGCAGAGGAGGCGAATGCAGCAACGGAGAAAGATAAAAAGTCCTCTATAGCCGCGGTTGATAAGAAGATGGCCGGTATGGCTCCGGTGCTTGCAAAATCGCGCAACTCCTATGAGAACGGGCTGGTATGGTATATGTGTGGGGTTCTGTTAGAGGAGCAGGGCGATAAGAGCAATGCATCTCTTAGCTATCGCAAGGCGCATGAACTATCTCCAAACAATCCATATATGCGCAGGGATTTTCTGCGCATGCTGCGTACGCAGGACCAGGTTGCTTATCGTTCGCTGGTTGCGAAGTTTAAGATGAAAGAGAGTGATCTGGTCAGGGCTCCTGCCGAGATCATTATTATGTTCGAAAATTCATTTGTCCCCCAGCGCAAGTCGGTTAAGGTGCCCTTGCCGGTTGCCGGTACTGTGACATCAGCCGACTTTCCCATTTACGAGTCGGGACCTCATGCTCCAGTAAACTTTGAAGTTGGGGTGGGGGGTAAATCGCTTGGGCAATCCTCTGAGGCTGTAAATATTCAGGCATTGGCCTATCATGATTTAAAAGAGCATATCCCCGGTATTGTTATTCGCAATGTAACCCGCATCGGCACAAGAATAGCAGCGCAGAAAATTGCCAATCAGGTAGGCAGCACAGCAAAAATCGGTGTGTTAATCTTTAATCTTGGATCTGCAATTTTCAATAAAGCCGATACCAGGGCCTGGTACACAATTCCAGCACTCTCTTATCTGACCTGCCACGCTGTTGAACCGGGAAAGCAGACAATTTATTTGAAAAATCCATCAACTGGGTATAGAATAGAAATCCCTGTCGAAGTAGCTGCCGGAGAGAGGTGCCTGGTTTGGATTGCGGATATAGAGGGCTGTTCCAGAGTTGGCACGGCATCCCTGAATGGAAAAGGAGCACCACCGACATTCAGAATTGATGATAGTCTGTTGACTGGCCCGCGCATTCTTAAAGCAGCTGAATAAGGACTTGTAACGCTATGCGGTACCTGTCACGTCGTAGTCGTTCTGCGCGAAGACGGATGCGCTATGCAGTATAAAAAGGAAAGAGGTAAATATGAATATAGGAAGACAAAGTGTTTATTGTGCCACGTTGGCATTAGGGCTTATTGCCTTGACTGGCTGTGTTGATACGGCTGGAACAACAGTAAATACCGACCATGTCGGTGGCATTTCAGAGGTGCTTGAGGATAGTACCAGATTGCGTCGTAAACTTGGAGTTGATGTTGCCTCTGTCAACTATGACTCCGTTAACGGCATGAAACGTGTGCATATTTCTTTAGCAAACCGCAGCCACAAACGTCTGCATCTGCACTATCGGATTGCCTGGTTTGATGATACCGGCATGGAAGTAGATCCCGATACAAAACCATATCGTTCTCTGATTATTGAGGGACGCGATGCGGTAACAGTAACTGGCGTTGCCAACTCATTACAAGCTGAGAGATCTAAGCTGCGAGTGCGCGAATCAAAGGTGGCGGAATAATGTAAGAGAGGCTTTAGGCTATGGGCTTTAGGCTTTGAATTTCAAATAAAAATAAAAGGAGATAATACTATGAATAAAAATGTGATAACACTTAGTTGCTTTGTGGTGACTGCGGTATTTCTTACAGGCTGCTCTTCAATGCCGACTGTAAGTGAGACACCGCTTGACCGCAATCCTATGACTTCCAAGCTTGAACCTCAGGACGTGCGTCGTACCGTTGAGAAGATGGCTGAATCGTTGATCAGTGCGCCAGGGGTAAAAGAGGCCACCGGTGGCAAAAGGCCGGTTCTTGACATTGAACCGCTTCAGAACCGTACTATGCAGCATGTGGATATGGTCAGTGTCACCGATTCCCTGCGGATGCAGCTATTGCGCTCAGGACTCTTTCGTTTTGTTGATAAATCAACATCAGGAACAGATATTGAGTTCATGGATTCACAGGCCAATCTTGGTTTAACCGACAGCAAGAAAGCAGTTCGTGCCGGACAGCAGAGTGCCGCACAGATGTATCTTACCGGTGCTTTAACCGAGATAAAGAATAAAGTCGGGCGTACAACTGATCAGTACTATAAATTCTCAATGATCCTCAAGGATCTAAGAACCGGTGAGCTGGTTTGGGCCGATGAAAAGGAGATTCGTAAGCAGAGCGTCAAGAAACGCATGGGATTCTAAAGCAGCCACTTCGACAAGCTACTTCGACTAGCTCGATCCCATCCGAAAAGGGTTGGAGGTTCGAGAAGTCGAAATAGTTGAAGGAACACGTACTCGTACACGCGAATCTCCAAAAACCAGGGTGAAAATAATAGGAAAAAGAGATTCGCGGTTAAAAAAACGTGCATTAGAAACGCTTAATAACTTCTTGCGGGACATATTATATGTGTTGAGGAATACACCAAAGCGGCATGCCTGCTTTGGTGTTTTTTGCTTATAGAGTCAGCCTTAGAGTGAGGTGGGTTTACCCGTAGATCCGGTTGTCGGACGGATGTGGGCCATGCGCGATGCATCAGGTACAACTTAATATTATGAAAGATTAATTGGAGAGGAGCTGTTTGTGATTTCTGATTTTGAATTTATAACATCAGCCGAAAAAACCGATGTCGGGTTGAAACGAAAAAACAATGAAGATTCCATCATCAGCCTGCCTCAATTCGGGGTTTACTGTGTAGCCGACGGCATGGGTGGCGTGCAGGATGGAGAGGTTGCATCGCAGGCTGTTGTCGATACACTCGAAGAGTGCTATGTGACCGGTTCCGATTCACTCTCTGCCATTACGGCCAGAGCATCTGCTAATATTGTCATTATGGCTTTGAATAAAGCCAGTAAGTGGATTGAAAACCGTTCGCAGGAGAAAGGGGTGAAGGGTTGCGGCAGCACCGCTGTTGCCATTGTGTTTGATAAGGTAATGCCTGGTCGAGCCATGGTCCTGCATGCCGGAGACAGCCGGGCCTACCGTTTCCGTGATAAGAAACTGCAACAGCTCAATACAGATCACTCTGTGGCTGCTGAGGTTGGTATAGCAGATGAAAATGACCTGCCTCCCATGCTGCGCGGTGTCATTACCAGAGCCATTGGTCTGAATGCTGTTGTCGATGTTGAGGAAACTCCGGTTGAAGTCAAGGCAGACGACATATATTTACTCTGTTCCGATGGCTTATCCCGCATGCTCGATGATAAGAAAATATGTTCCATTATCAAGAAGAATCAAAAAAAATCCAACAGCGATGTTGTTGATGCTCTGGTTGATAGTGCCCTCAATGCCGGAGGCAAGGATAATGTTTCTGTGATCCTTATGCGTATTGCTTCAGATCTCCCGGAGGGGCCTTTAATGGCTGTTCCTGAAGATACTCTGCGTCTGGAAAGTATGGATTTCGCAGCTGTCTTAGATACCGGCGAGGATGATTCTCTGTCTCATGATGATGACGACGAGAGTGACACAGGTGATACAGCAACGAGACAAACCCATTTTGATAACGGTGTTGCAGAGTGTTCAACACCGGTCAGTGATAGCGATGAGGGTAATATTGTGACACCGGTTGAAACTCCGGCAGAAGGCTCGCTATCCCCTGAACGTAATGTGAGTGGGGAAACCTCCAAAGTATTGATTTTGGTTTTTTGCGTGCTTCTTGTTTTGATTATCGCAGCTGTCATAGCAGTTGCGCTATACTAAAAAAAGAATTGATTAATAGCATATGGAAGAGATAACAAATAAAATTATTGGTGATTTTGAGCTTTTGTCAGTTATTGGCGACGGGGCTCAGGGGCGTGTTTATAAAGCGTGTGCAACCATGGACACCATTTCCGGCGTGGCAAAGGGGGATCTGGTTGCTCTCAAGGTGGTTAATATTGCCGGAGAGGATGAGAATCTGCGCCGTAAGTTCAGGGAACAGACCGATATCCTGCGACGCCTTTCGCATGAAAGTATCGTCAAGTATATCGACAGCTTTGTCTGGCACAGCGGTGATCTGGATGAGTGTCAGTGCCTGGTGATGGAATATTTAGAGGGAGAGGATCTCACCTGCCGCATTAAAAATATGGGGGCGGGGCTGGCCTGGCCGCAGGTTGAGGATATATTCGAAAAATGTCTGGCTGGTTTGATTCACGCCCGTGGGTGTGGAATAACTCACCGCGATCTTAAACCTTCAAATATCTACCTGACTAAGGATGGTAAGGTCAAGCTGATCGATTTCGATATTGCCCGTCGTGATGACAGTGAACAGCTGAGTACAGCCGGATGGAAGGGAACCTTTGACTATATGGCCCCGGATTTTATTACCGAAGAGGGGTTCAGGGGTGATGAGACCTCGGATATATTCAGTTTGGGGGTCTGTTTTTATCAGGCCTTGACCGGAAAGCTTCCCTATGAACCTTTAGGCTCCAATGCGCATATCGGATATGTCAACCGATGGCATGCGGCAACAAGTAAACCTCCCTCCTTCCGGGTGGGTGTCTTCAGGGTTCTGGTTGGTGCCAAATCTTTTGTCTCTAAAGCTTTGGCCGTCAAACGTGATCAGCGCTATCAGACTTTCATCGAAATGCTCGAAGATTTCAGAAAAATCCACTATCGCGTTATACTTCATAAAGGCAAGGATGATTATGAACTCCTTGCGCTGCTTGGCCGAGGTGGCTTCGGTGAGGTCTTCAAGGCGCGCTGTTCGAGTGACGGCTCGCTTGTAGCGGTCAAGCATCTGTTTTCATCAAAACAATCCGGTCGTTTTGTAAAAGAGGCCAAGATCCTGCAGCGTTACTCCCATGAAAATCTGGTCAAGTATGTTGACTTTCTTTCACAGGATACAAATACCGGTGATAAACAGTTCTTTCTTGTGATGGAATACCTCGAGGGTATGCCCGGCTGGACCCTGCGTCTGAGAGTAAAAAATGAAGGGCGGCTTGGTACTGAAGAGAGCATAAAGTTATTCAAGGTCTATCTGGATGCGCTTTATTTTATGCACAGTAATGCAAGACCGATTATCCATCGTGATATAAAACCCGGAAATCTCTATGCCCCGGTTGGGAGACCAGAGAAAGGCAAAATATTTGATATGGGGGTGGCGCGTGATGTCAGCGGCACTGTAACCGTAGGCGGAGTGCCTGGAACACTTGATTATATGGCCCCGGAATTTGCCGAGTCAACCGGTGACCGCGGTTCGCCTCAATCTGATATTTACGCACTGGGTCTCTGTTTTTATGAGGCGCTTACTGGAAAACCGGCTTATGAAAGACTGCCGAAGGATATTAACTCCGCATGGACAGGTTTTATCACCCGTGTAAAAGCCCCGCCTCCCATCTCTTTTGAAGATCAGCTCTTTTCTGAATACCCACGCTTGATCGATATAGTCAGAAAATCGCTGGCACTCAATCCTGCCGAACGCTACAAAAGCGCACAGGCTATGGTAATTGATCTGGATACCGCCCTTGCGCCTCCTGCCGTTAACCTTGCAGAGGAGGATATCTTTGATGATATCGATGTAACCATGGCCACTTCACCTAACGGTGCTGATGTAACCATGGGTACACGCCCTATGGAGGGTGATATTAATGATTGCCTGAATCAGATCGGTGCTTCCGATAAAAAGGTGGTTGCCAAGAAGAAGATAACAAAGTCAAACCTGATCCTGCGCGTAATCACCGGGGTGTTTGTCTTATTGGTGGCTGCTGGATCGATTTGGCTCGCCATTGCGTTTTTCAAAGGTAAAGGCAAAAAAACGATTGGGGAACAGGGAGGGGGGACCACGCTTGTAACTGACGAACCGCCTACCAATAAATTGAATAATATGGTCGCGGTTGTGCCTGATGTTAAAATTGCGCCCGACCCAGTTGCTATTCCAGAGAAAGCTCCAGAAAAAGCACCAGAAAAAGCACCAGTGAAAGCACCAGTGAAAGCACCAGTGAAAGAGCCAGTGAAAGCACCAGTGAAAGAGCCGGAAAAAGTACCTGAAAAAGCACCGGAGGTGGTACCTCCACCTCCGCAGCCGAAGGTGGTGGCTGCTGCGGATTATGAGACCGGCAAAAAGATTGCAGACCTTATCCCAGCCGAAATCAATGATAAAAAATCGGTGGTTGATGCCAACCGTGCCATGCTTCTGCTGCTGGAAAATAAAGACAAGCAGTGGAAAGATGTTTCCGCCGTTGATAAGAAAAAATTTATTCAGGATAATCAATTAGCGCTCTCCTCTCAATTCGAAGCATATATCAAGCAGTCGACGGATCGTATTGTGGAACTATCTCTGGCAGGCAAAAACACGGAGAGCCTGTATGGTCCCTTGCAAAAGCTCAAGGATGATGCACCGCTGCTGGTTGAACAGAGCTCAAAGATATATAGGAATTGTTGCGCATCTGCCGATGAAGCCATAAAGAAGAAGCTGCTTGCTGATGCCGTCGCGGATATCACTGCAAAAGCGGTGGAGGCAAAGGACCCTGCCGCAATGGGGGCTCTTGTGAGAAGTCATCGCAATCTTGCGGCAATGCAGGGTGTAACGCTGAATGATGGTCAGGTGGCGCAGTTTAACAAAATAACCACTGCCCGCTATAAGTTGTTTGCTGATAATCAGTTTAAAGAGTTTAAAGCCGCTTGCGACTCTGATGATCTTATAAAGGCCTCTGAGGTAAAGGATGCATTTGTTTTGTGGTCAACCCCGGTCGCAGCCGAACATGGCCAGGCGGATCTTGTTCAGCTGGCAAAAGATTTTGACCTCTATTATCAGCAGACTAAAATTCGCCAAAATGAGAGCAAGGTAAAAAAATCTGTGATCTTCAATAGAACCCATCCTGCAAAAGATAAAGATAAAAGCCCGGCCCTAAAGACAACTGAAGAGACTACCTCAACTGCAGCTGATTCCAAAAGTTTTCTCGAAATCTCGGTCTCTCCGGCAAAGGCAACCGTTAAAATTGATGATCACGAAGTGCAGGCCGGGATGATTGAAGTTACGCCCGGAAAGAATCACAGAGTTGAGATCTCCTGCTCCGGATATAAAACTGTAAAACAGTTTTATAAGATATCAGCAGGTAAAACCCGCAAGGTTAATATTCTTCTGCAAAAGGGGAAGTCCCGATCTCTGTTTGGTTTATAGAATAATTTATTAAGAGCTTGGTTTGTGGGTGTCTGCTGTCATACCACCTTTGGCCCGGGCTCGACTTTTTTTACCCCGCTAATCTCCGCCAATAGATGTAAAAATTCCCACATCAACAGATTCGCGGAGATTGCCATTCTCTTCGGGCATTTCCTCGCTGCGCAAAGCCCTACTAAGCTGCGCGGTTCGGTTTAGCCGAATCACTCCAGCCGTGAGTAATTATCTTGAAATTTACTGTAGGGTTGGCGGCGGGAGCCAAAATAGGCCTTTTTATTGGCTCCCGTCGCCAACCCTACAGTTCACGTCGCAATGTTTTTCCAACTACCGGCCTTTTCTAATTGCGTCTAGCTGCTATAAATTTATGTTGCTATAAATTTATTGTTTTTTGAATTACAGTATGCTAAGATATATATTATTGAAATGGGTTATTTACATGTAGTTGGTGAAGTTCATGTATTGATTACTCAAAAAAAGATTTTCTAATCATATACTAATGCAGCGAAGCCGCCTGTCTGCGTGCTACGCACAGGCAGGCAACCAAAGGAGATTTGAGTGATATGCGTTTTCTGTTCACATTCATTGATAATGTTGCGATAAACATCACTGCATTAAAAAAAAACGCTGCGCGTTTTGGAAAAAGGCGTATAGGTATTGTTTTTAAAAGTAGGTCCGGTTTCCAACCGGACAATCCCGATGAAATCGGGATCTACAGATCTCTCTGTGTTAAACTTGCCTTTTTGCCCTGAAAGACCGAGAGTTAAAGGTTGTACTGAAAGCCACTTTAGTTACTTCCTCTCAACAACTTATGGAAATAATTGATTCAGTTTCTTTTTTTTTGTGACAGGAGTTGAGTGAATAGTTACTAAAGCTTCCTGAACAGGAGCGAGTGATTGTGAGAATACAGCGTTTTTTAAAGAGATTAGTGTTTGTAGCATTTGTATGTGTTGAAGACTATGGACATTGTTGTGCCAGTCTGGGATGAAACTCGTGGCCAGGGTGCGAACGCAGCCTATCGATAGTGGTTGCCTCATATTTAAGGAATGATTCTATGAATAAGAACAGCTTCCCCGTATCACAATTGTTATGTTTACTATCCACAATGATGCTATCATCCATTTTGCTGGGTGCTCAGCCTGAATGGTGGTCCGCCCGAGTTGTGATTGAATCAAATGCAGTAACAAAAGATTACGCCATCGCAAACATCGGGCAGGCAAAAAGCCTGTTTAATTTTGATTCAAAAAAAGACTCAGATATCGATGAGAATGGAGTTGAAGACGAGGCGCAGGCAACTATGGGTGTTTACTACGAGCCTAGCCTGCCTCTTGAATTGCGCATGGTTCCAACTCCAGTCAGCTTGTTTGGGGTTGTCCCTGACTCTTTTTATGAGTTTTACTTTACGCGCAGTCTCACCCCCCTCATTTGGATTCTTGGTGATAGAGGCTTGCCGGGGGATGCGTCGGGTGTTCTGACATGGACACGTGCACATATGGGTCCGGGACAAGCTCAGGGGACAACGAAGTTCTACTTTGCCGGGCTGTCCGATGACTGGGATGGTGATGAATTGGGGTCCTGTTATGAACTGAGCATCCTCGGTACAGATCCTGGCCTCCGGGATTCAGATGGTGACGAAGTGGATGACTGCGATGAGGATAACGACGGTGACGGGCTCAGTAATTTAGAGGAGTACCTCGGTTTGCCGTGTAATCAAGGATGCCCGAGTCCGATTAATGTCGACTCAGATGGAGACAATATCTGTGATGGCCCCCTTGATCCAGATGGGGAGGAAGGACCGATAGAAGCTGGACCGGATGCATTTCCCCTAGATCCCAGTGCTTCGGTTGATACAGACGGCGATGGACAACCGGATGATATGGTTGACGGGGTTCCCTCCAACAGCGAACCGGTGCTGATCGAGGATGATGACGATGATGGCGACGGCATCCCCGATGATTGGGAAAATCAGAATGGATTAAACCCTTTAGAGTTGGATCATTTTCAAGATGTTGATAACGACGGCCTGAATAATATTGGCGAATATATTGCGGCGACTGATCCGTTTAGCTATGACACCGATGGCGACGGGATTGTTGACGGCGATGAAATCAACCTGTTTGGAACTTCACCAACAAACTCTGATTCAAATGCCAATGGTGTCATTGATGGAATCGAGATCTCACATATAGAACCAGTTGTGGATGTACCTTGGTTTGATGTTTCGTCCGGTACAAATCTCTTGGAAGGTTTTGGTCATACATATATATTCTATGGCGTTACCAATACATTTATGGATCAGGATGCTATTTTTACGGAGGAACTTCCATTTCCTATGTATTTTGATGGAGCCTATCGCACCAATGTAAGCATTAGTTTCAATGGCTGCTTATGGCTCCTTTCACCTGATGTAATGTCTTTGCCTGATTATGGTAATGATTATGACACGAATGTATCATTAGAAAACAATTTGTTGAGTATGGGAAATTTTTTTGTTGCTGGATATTGGTGTGATTTAACCACATATTCTGAAGATGGAAATATCAAATCATCAATAACCATAGCCGATGTTGAAACAAATGGCTGCCGATATTGTGTGATCGAGTACTTGAACATGGGAGCATATAATTCAGAGTTAGACTATGTCTCTGATCCAGTGTCTTTCCAGATATCAATTCCTTATGCATCCTCCAACCGGGTCAATGTTGTTTTTAACAATGTTGCTGATGGATTGGACGGTAATTTTGCAACATTAGGAATCCAAGGCAGGAATTTTGCAAACCAGGCAACATATGCGCACTGTGAGGCTGGAAGCGTTTACTCGGGGCTGGAGTTAGCTTATGTATTAGGTGTGGAACCGAATCCTGTGGTGACACAGGAATCATATATTGAGTTTCCTTTAGATATACCTTGGTTTGACGTTACTCAAGGAACAAATGTTCTGGATGGCGTTACGGATGATGATCTTCTGGATGAAGGCTCATTTACTGATGCACTGCCATTCCCTGTTTTTCTTGATGGTGCATTGCGTTCGAATGTCTCAGTTAATGTGAATGGTTGCCTGTGGTTTCTTACCCCTGGCGGGGGGGATGCGCATTTGGACTATGACGAATATTATTGTAACGAATCAATCAATAATAATAAATTTAGTTACAACCATATCTTTCTGGCTGGCTATTGGTCGGACTTAAAAGCCTTCCCGAATGAACTGGGGTCATCGATAACTATAGCCGATGTTGAGACGAACGGCTGTCGTTATTGTGTAATTGAATATTTAAACATGGCTCCTTATGGTGCCGGTCCTGTTTTTAGTGACATGATTTCATTCCAGATTTCAATTCCTTACGCTTCAACGAACCAGTTAAATGTGGTTTTTAAAGATGTTTTAGGAGAGTTGAATGGGGAAGAGGCCACTCTGGGATTTCAAAACCCTGGTTCCAAATTTGTTATGTACGCCTACAATTGTGCAGGAAGCGTTTGCGCGGGGTTGCAACTGCGTTACCAAATCGGAAAGGTTGATAACCCAATACCGATTGATGAAGATTATGACTATGATGGTATGCCCGATTGGTGGGAGGTCAAATATGGTCTCGATAGATATGATTATCATGATGGGAGCTCAGACTTGGACGAGGATGGCCTTGGCAATTTGAGTGAATACCTGAACGGCACCGACCCCACCGACGAAGATTCCGACGATGACGGAATTGAGGATGGTTGGGAGGTCGCGGAAGGGCTAAACCCTAACGATAAAGATACCGACGATGACGGAATTGAGGATGGTTGGGAGGTCGCGGAAGGGCTAAACCCCAACGATGAAGATACCGACGATGACGGAATTGAGGATGGTTGGGAGGTCGCGGAAGGGCTAAACCCCACTGATGCCTCTGACGCATTGCTAGACCCTGATGGGGATGGCTTGGTTAATCTCCAGGAGTTTTGCTATGACTCCGATCCTAATCTGCCGGATACCGATGGAGACACTGTTAATGATTATGACGAGGTGCAGTATGGTACTGACCCCACGGTGTATAACCTGTTTCTTGATATCGATGACGACGGCCTGACTGATCAACAGGAGTTCGTTTTGGGTACCGATCCGGATAATGCCGATAGCGATTTTGACGGTATTGATGACTATACAGAGTTGCATGCCAATTATTACACGAATGATTTTCATGACACGATCTCAACTTGGAGTGATCCAGTTGTGTCCGATTGCGATGGTGATGGGTTGACTGATGGTGACGAGTTGAAATACGGTACCGATCCATGGCAGGCCGACACCGACAAAGATAATATTGATGATATTACCGAGGTGAATGATTACAAGTTGTTTTTTTGGAATGCAAATGAGGGCGATTCTGCACTGCTGGAAACCCCTTCCATGCCTCTGTCGGTTCATTCATTCGGTTCCAACAGTGTTTGGGGTGTTTATCTCTGTAGCAATGGAGAGGTATTTGAAGTCAATGACTCTCTGTCCACTCGAACTTCTCCCACGTTTATCACAAATGCAATAGATGTTGCTGTTGGATATGAGCATCGCACAGCCATTGTTTCGGGCGGTGGTATAATGACATGGAATTATGATGGAGCTTCCCCTGTCTTGCTGCAGGAGCAGTCGTTTGAGGCTCCAGTATTCCAAGTTGAATGCGGCTGGAGTCATTCGGTTGTTCTGTTGACCAATAAAACCGTTCGCTCATTCTATTTTGGTGAAATCGCTGATTACCAGAATGAAACAAATCAGCCAGCCTCGATTTCCGGTGCAATCGCGGTTGCCGCCGGCGCTCATCACTGCCTGGCTTTGAAAGATGACGGGAGTGTGCTCGCCTGGGGCGATAATACATACGGGCAGACCAATGTTCCTGCAACCGTTACAAATGCGGTCTCCGTTGCTGCCGGAGAGCGTTTCAGTGCCGCATTGCTGGATTCCGGGGATGTTGTGGTCTGGGGAGCGGACGAATGTCAATTGATAAATAATGCCGCTCTGATAACGAATGCGGATCAGTTGACCTGCGGAAACGGCTATTGCATGGCCCGGCTTTCCTCGGGAACAAATGTGGTCGCATGGGGATACAACTGTGGTGACACAACTCCCGGGAGCCCCAACTGCTATTTCACAAACCTCACATTCACAACAACAGTCAAAAATATACGGGCACGCGGTGCCGGTGCAGCAATCATTCTGAAAAATGAATTAACCCATATGTTTAATATGCGCCAACCTCCATATCTCCGGACTAAAGATGCGGTCACTTTTGGAGATCGAAGTGCGCTCGCTGTCGCTGGCACGGACCCCGTAAATCCCGACAGTGACGGTGACGGTCTGCCCGATGACTGGGAGTTGAGTTTTGGACTAAATCCGTTGTCAACTCGTGAGGTTTTGACAGCAGGGACAGCTGCTGAAGTTCAGTCATGGACTGATCCCGATGGCGACGGTCTATTAATTCTCGTTGAGTATGAACAGGTGACATGTCCTGTGAGTGCGGATGTTG
>Ga0307990_1001449_pt1 | contig 19991 bp, 22 predicted proteins | sample EllFjometagen129_FD_203168 | JGI IMG/M metagenome (GOLD analysis project Ga0307990, IMG submission 203168) | Marine microbial communities from Ellis Fjord, Antarctic Ocean - #129 | ecosystem: Environmental > Aquatic > Marine > Unclassified | place: Southern Ocean | collected 2014-10-08
CTCGCTATCGAACCAATCAAGGAATTCCTGATAGGTTTCAGGATAATCAATGCCAGCAACTGGATGGTCATTTTGCATGCTGCAAATCTATATGCAGGGGCCACTTGCGTCAACTTGATACCCCGCTATTAAAAATAACGTAGGAGATCCTCATGTCTGAAAAAGTAATCGAACTCACCGTAGAAAATTTTAATGAATCCATCGCATCCGGAACCGTCCTCGTCGACTTCTGGGCCCCGTGGTGCGGCCCCTGCAAAGTGCAGGGCCCGATCCTCGACAAAGTCGCCGACGCCGTCGGCGATGCCGCCGTGATCGCCAAAGTGAACGTCGATGAACACGCCCCGCTCGCCGCCCAGTTCGGCGTACGCTCGATCCCGACCCTTCTCCTCTTTAAGGATGGAGAAAAGGTTCAGGACTTCATCGGCGTGCAGCAGGAAGCGACCCTCGTCGACGTCCTAACTGCTTAACGTTCCAAGGTCTGGAACCGGCTGCGCCGGATTTCAGGGCTTTGCCCCGCTCATTATTCCAGTGTTTGGAAATGTCTAGCGCAAACGCGGTGTCCCCACCGCGCTTTCTTGTCTTTGCTGCGGTTGAACGCGGTGAGCCCCGAAGAGTCGAGGGTCTTCGAGACACCGCGACTACATTCGGAATTAAACCTCAGCGAGCAGTGCGGCGGTGGTTTCGAAGCAGTTCATCAGGCGAGCTGTTTTGACGGGCAGGACGCTGATGAATTTTTCGAGAAGTCCTCGCTCACGAACAATCCGCTTTGTAGCGATATAGCTCATATCGTGGATCCAGCTTAGCTGGAGGATGAATCGGTCGGCCATGCTGTTTAGATTTCGATAGTCAATGGCTTCGCCGCGCTCAAATTGCTCAAGCACCGCCTCGGTCGGCGGACCGTTGAAGTCGATCCCCCCCGCGATTTCCGGATTGTCGTGAATATGCCCCGTATGGATGGCGTGCCAGCAGATAAAAAAGATATCGAGCCGGTCGGCATCGCGAATGAGCCGCAGGTGCTTTTCTTCGTGCTCCGTCAGTCCCTCGGGTAGATGTTTTTTGTTGTGGAAACGAACGGCGTGCAAAATAAGTTCGCGTGGTTCATCGGCCAGCCCGTTCAGAAACCCTTCTTTTTTCAGAGTTTGAAATCCTAGGTCGCCGTGATCGACCGAGTCGGCATCTGCAAAGGTTCGATAGGTTGCGAACTGCGGAAAACGGGCGGTGTCGTGCAGAAGACCGATGGCTTCTGCGAGGTTCACCTCTTCCGATACCCAATCCATGCCTGCGGCAATTTGACGGGCATCGGCAGAAACGCGAATGCTGTGTTCGAGTTTGAGCTGGTGCATCGGGTGGAGCGCGCCGTCCGTGCGGAAGCGATCGACATAATTACTAAACCGGTCGCTCAGAAGAGTTAGGTGTTCAGCGTTCACGATTTGGAGTTGGAAATTCCCCGTTTCAAGCTTCTAGTTTCCAGTTTCAAATTTCCCTCAATACACCCAGAAGGCCAGTGCGATGAGGCCAAAGCCAGCGGCGGCTTTGAACAATCCACCGACCCGGATCGCAAGATCAGATCGAATCATGGGTGTCGTCAGACGACGGAACCACCACGGTTCCAGAACAAAGGTCAATCCGACGAGGATCCACAAATAGGCCATGACGGTGACAATCAGTCGCCACGTCGACGGGTTCCAGCGCGCGGCGTTAAGCACAGGGCCGGCGGCCAGCAAAAGCAACCCACCCAGAGCGCGCACGGAAAGCAGTTCGTCGAGATAACGGCTTCCGAGGACGATGCAAACAGGCGCAAGCCAGTAAAGATGGATCTTGAGAACATCCAAGCCGCCGAGATGTAGCGTCGTCACGGCGTACGCCGCCCAGACCATATCTACCGCAAGTAAAACACGCCCCGGCCAAACGCTCCGGGGGAAATCACGCACGCCCTGACGCACCCATGCCGGCATACAGACAGACAGAAGCCCGATGCCAACAGCGAGCGTTCCCAGGATCCATGAAGTAATAGCCAATGCCGACATTTGCTTTCCTTTCCGAAAGTGCTTGATAAAACAGGCACATCAAATAGATTTTTCGGCACAATTTCCACTCGAAAGGGAAAATAAAGCAAACTAAGGAGAAAGATCATGGGAAGCAAAATTTTTGACGCGGTAAACCCCGGCGTTGTCACCGGCGATGATGTGCAAGCAATTTTCAAAATTGCCAAAGAAAATCAATTCGCTCTGCCCGCAGTTAATGTGGTCGGTTCAGATTCCATCAACGGCGTTCTCGAAGCGGCCGCCGCAGTAAACTCACCCGTTATTATTCAGTTCTCCAATGGGGGAGGACAGTTCACCGCTGGGAAAGGCCTGAAGCTTGAAGGTCCTGCCGCAGGAATCCTCGGATCTATTGCTGGAGCCAAACACGTTCACACGATGGCAGAAGCCTATGGCGTACCGGTCATCCTCCACACCGACCACGCCGCGAAGAAACTTCTCCCGTGGATCGACGGACTGCTCGATGCCAGCGAAGCGAACTTTGCAGAAACCGGCAAGCCGCTCTTTAGCTCGCATATGCTCGACCTCTCCGAGGAACCCCTCGAAGAAAACGTTGAAACCTGCGCGAAGTATCTCGACCGCATGGCGAAAATCGACATGACCCTCGAAATCGAGCTCGGTTGCACCGGGGGCGAAGAAGACGGCGTCGACAACACCGACATGGATGAGTCCAAGCTCTACACCCAGCCGGAAGATGTGGCCTATGCCTACGAGACCCTGATGAAAATCAGCCCGCGCTTCACCATCGCCGCGTCCTTCGGAAACGTGCACGGCGTTTACAAGCCGGGGAATGTCAAACTCACCCCGACGATCCTGCGCGACTCTCAGAAATACGTTTCTGAAAAATTCGGCACCGATACAGATCAACCGATCGACTTCGTCTTCCATGGCGGTTCCGGTTCTTCCCCCGAAGAAATCACCGAAGCCATCGGCTACGGCGTCATCAAAATGAACATCGACACCGATACGCAGTGGGCTTGCTGGGAAGGGCTCCTGAACTTCTACAAAGAAAACGAAGCCTACCTGCAGGGCCAGCTCGGCAACCCAGACGGGGCCGACAAACCGAACAAAAAGTTCTACGATCCGCGCGTTTGGTTGCGTAAGGCTCAGGAAAACATGGTTGCCCGCGTGAAGCAGGCGTTCGCCGACCTCAACGCACTCGACCGCAACTAGGGAACCGAAGAATATCGAATAAGGAATTTCGAATCTCGAAGGCAACATCCTTCATCATTCTGCGGTTCCTTGTTCGACATTCGACATTCAAAAAGGCTCCGGCATTTTGCCGGAGCTTTTTTATTTCCGGCCGAACTTACGGTTGAGCTCGGTGAAGCTTTGAAAAATGAGTGTCGGGCGTCCGTGCGGACAGGTGTAGGGCATTTCCGTTTTGGCGAGGTCGTCAACCAACCGTTCAATCGCTTCAGGCGGAAGGGCATCGCTCGCACGAACGGATGATCGACAAGCGGCCTGCGCCACTGTTTCGCGAAGCGCCTCGCGCGTCGCCCGCGATTTTGCGCCGCCATCCTCTAGCGCCTTGGCAATCCCCGTCAAGATCACCAACGGAGATCCCGCCTGCAAATGGGTCGGCAACGCATCGACCATGAATGTGTCGTGCCCAAAATCAGAAAGCCCGAAACCCATTTCGTCGAGTACCGGAAGCTGACGGCGAAGCGCTTCGGCATCGGCGGGCATCAGTTCGATGGTTTCCGGCGTCAGCAATCCCTGCCGAGCGGGATGTCCCGCCGTAATCTCTTTCATCATTTTCTCAAATAGCACCCGCTCGTGCGCCGCCTGCGGATCCATTAGAACCACTCCATCTTCGGTCTCGAGCACCACATAAACCCCGGCCATTCCCATCACCCGGCACCATGTCCACGGGGAAGGAGTGTGGGATGTGGGATGTGGGATGTGGGATGTGGAAGGGTTGACATTCCCTCCTTGATCTTTCGGCTTCTGACCTCTGACGTCTGATTTCTGATCTCCGAACCCCATTTCATGCTGTTTTTGCGGAGGAGGCGCGGGCGGTGAAGCATCGAAGCGGAATGAGGGCTCGCGACGCTCCGCTTCCGGCGCTTCGAGAACGAGCGCTTTTTCAATCGCAGCGATCACCGCATCGCGCACGGCGGACGGGCGGCGAAAGCGCACCTCTTTTTTTGCGGGGTGCACATTCACATCCACGGCATCGGGTGCTGTTTCAATAAACAGAAAAGCGGATGGGTGTCGCCCGCGCGCGAGCACGGCGTGATACGCCTCGTTGATCGCGTGATAGATCACGGGTGCCGATGCGGGCCGTCCGTTAATAAAAATATACTGATCGGATCGGTCTTTTCGCCCCGTCTGCGGAAGCCCCGCGAAGCCGGTCACTTTGACGGCGTCGGCCTCGAAGTTCAGTTCACGCAAATGACTGAAAAAGGAGGCGTTGTAGAGTTCGGCGATGCGATCGGCCAATGAGCCGCCCGCGGGCAGGTTATAGAGTTCGCGTCCGTCAGAAACCAGCGACAGCCCCGTTTCGGGATGTGCCAGCGCGTAGACCGCGAAGAGCTGGCGGATCTGCGCCAGCTCGGTCGATTCGGTCCGCATGAATTTTCGGCGGGCGGGTACGTTGAAGAAGAGGTTTCGGATTTCCATGCGCGTGCCGGGCGGGCAGCCCGCGTCTGCGACATCCTGCAACTTGCCGCCCGCGATGCGAATTTCCGTTCCGCTCACATCGTCGACAGGCCGGGTAATTAGTGTGAAACGCGAGACGGCGGAAATCGCGGCGAGCGCCTCGCCGCGGAAGCCGAGCGTGGAAACCGCTTCAACCTCTTCGGCGGTGCGGATTTTGCTCGTCGCGTGGCGTTCAACCGCCAGCAACGCATTGTCGCGATTCATTCCGGAGCCATTATCGGAAATGGCGATCAACTGCATGCCGCCGCGCACGACGTCGACATCGATTTGGGTCGCCCCGGCATCGAGCGCGTTTTCCATCAGCTCTTTCATGACGGAGGCGGGCCGCTCAATCACCTCGCCCGCCGCGATCTTGTTGATCACATGGTCGGGAAGCATCTGGATGGTTTGATTCACGCGCAACATCCTATCTGCTTTTTCCAAGCATTGGAAAAACGAAGCGAAATTTTTCCAACCATTGGAAACCGTGTCGCCCTTACGCCGCGACTCGTCCCGCCGTAGCCTTGGCGAAGGCGGAAGCGCTGAAATGCAACGCAGTTGCTTCCAAGCATTGGAAAACTAACGGATGTTGAAGCGGGCGGCTTCATCTTGCGTGAGCAGTCCATCGTCGCCGGCGGCTTCTTTGAGGGCATTGACGATGTCGGCGGGCGATGCTTCGGGATGGATGCGTTGATATTTCGCGGCGATGTGAGAAACGTAGGCGGTCGCCACGGAGGTTCCCTGCGAACCACCGGCCGAGCCGGGCGCGATGATGTCGACGAAGTCTCCGCGGTTGGAATAGTCGGCATATCGATCGCCATCTGAGGCGGCGACTCCGATGACGCTGGAATACGCGGCTGGATACATGGGCTTGCCGGTGTTTTCGTTGCCAACGGCGGCGAAGATGATCGCACCTTCGGAGGCGGCATAGTCCATGGCGGCTTCCAGGAAGGCGCTCGGCGTTTCAGACCCCCAGCTAAGGCTGATGGGGCCGTCGCTGCTTTGTACGGCGTAGGTCATGGCGTTCATGAGGGTGAAAGAATCGGCAGAGCCGTCGTCGGCAAAGGCCTTGATGGCTACGACGGGAACGCCCTCCCCGACGGCACTTCCATATGGATCGACGAGCCCAGCGGCAAGCTGCGCCATTTGAGTGCCGTGACCCACCGCATCAGAGGTGAGCGGCGCGCCCGGGTTGGTGGCATCGAAGGCGCTGAGAACAGCGGCGTTGAGGCGATCGGAGGGAAGGAGGCCGGAGTCGAGAACAGAAACTGCGACGGTGCCGTCATCGCCGGAGGGCGGAGTCCATTGAGTCGATCCGCCTGAGGCCGGGGCTTCCCCGGGGAGGAGTTCGGGAAGATCATAAATGTAGTTGGGCTCAGACAGCGCGATGGTTGGGTCGCGCTCGAGTTCTTTCAGCAACGCGAGGACGTTGGCACCTTCGGGCAAGAGGATACGGTAAATGCCGAGGTCGGCGTTGGCGGCGATGACGGTTCCTCCGAGGCGGGCGAGCAATGCGCGCAGGTCGTCGATGGAAGCTCCGGGTCCGAAGCTCACGAGGATCTCGTGGGCCATAAACCGAAGCGTGCCATCGAGAGAGGTTTCGATGCGCCGAATGTTCCGCAACGGCTTCACGGTGCCGCGCTGCCCCTCACGAAATACGCGGATGCCGGTCAGGCGGGTCATGGCGCCTAGCGGCCCGGGCTCGCGCCGCCAATCGAGAAGATAGCTGTTGGGCGACAGGATGGCCTTGAGCGCTTTCTCCACATCGCGACTGCGCCACGTACCGGAAACGAGTTGCCGAACCATTGGGTCGATTTCTACCCGAACCCCAGCCTGGGCGAAGTTCTCAAGCAGGGATGTGAGCGGCTCGTTTTCAACGACCAGCCAGAGACGATCCTGATCGAGGCGGAATTCGTACAGTTCGGCCTGTACAAAAAAAGCCAATGTCCAGAGGGCCAACATGACCCTTTTGAGGATTTTAAACATGCTCTGACGGTAGCAGGCCTCTGGGCGGATGGCAACCTGAGGCGCTCAAGCGGCGTTGACGATTCAGCGATATAGGCGTACTCTCTAAAGGTTATGAGATACTCGATTTCCATTCGACTGGCCTTTTCTGCGATTTTACTCGGCGCACCGTTCTCCGGGGTTTCAGAGGATTTGGATGCCGCTCTGGAAGCCAAGAAAAAGAAGGCCAGACGACACGTCTATTCCGAAAGAGCCCTGATAGAAAATCGGGATATTTTGATTCCCAAAACACTGTCCGAAGAAGAAAAGGCCCTCGACCGGGATCTGGAAAGACTGGAGAACCAGCTGGATCGACAGATTATCCCGCCACGAGGTATGGCCGCGCCGCGCGTCTTTTCGCCCGCCCCAGCAACGCCGAAAAACTGGCTGACCCCAACCCTGTTAGATACAGAAAACGAGGATCCCCTTCTATCCGAAGAAAGCGAAACCAGCTGGATCGGCCAAGAACTAGCGCGACAAAAATCAATCCAGCTACATGAAAAAGAGCTCGCGGAAGAAGAGGCGTTGGTGAACAAGCTTCTTCGGGAGGAATCTCGGAATGATTATTCGACAGAAACAAGTCCGGCCCGCGCGTATGAATCAATCTTTCAGACCCAGATCACCCCGGGGGGGACTCCATCCACCCCGGGGTACCGCTCCTTCAATCCACTCGGAACGCCGCAATCGAAAGAAAACATAGGCTCGTCGAAACCTCTTCCCCTGTTTTCGCCCCCCGTGCGCTCCGACTCGGGGATCATTAAACCCTCTTTCTCTTCTGCTCCATCCTCATCCTCTTCGCCCCGAACACCAAGCTGGCACCCAGCATTCGGATCGCCCGCGCAAAAACCGATCTCTGATTTTACATCGAGGTGGAAGACCAAAAGCCCAGCGCCATTACCCCCGTTGAAACGAGTTCGTCAATCCTCGCCCATTCGCCGGAAGGATCCATTTACGGATGACTTCATGCATGAAATCAAAACCAGCATCTGGGACTGAGCGGCTTCGCCGCAAATTTCCGATTGACGATTTCTAACCATCACGGACACCTCTTCCTACTCGTCGTCCAACCCATCGAGCATTCTAAGCGCTTTTGCCGCGCGTTGAATCTTCATGCGTTGCGCTTCAAATGATTCCCGGTTCGTCTGATTGGGGTCTGTCCGAATTAAAAGGTCAATGGCGTGTTCTGAGGCGCGCAGAGCCCTGTCGTAATCGCCGGCCATGTAGTAGGCCTCGGCCAGCGTATTCCACACCGACGAAGAAATGGGAGCGATGAGGATGGATTCTCGGGCATGCCGCAGCGCCAGCTTCTTATTTTTCACGCCCTCCCCCGTGGCATAAGCCCACGCGAGGTTGTTTCGAACCTGGGAATTATCGGGAAACTCGACGACCAACGCTTCGAGGAGTTCAACCGCCTCAACATAACGATCCATCATGAGGTACAGCGTGCTTACTCGAAATCGAATCACCGAATTGTCGGGGGCCGCCTCCAATGCACGAAGATAGGCGCGCTCAGCATCTTTATATTCGCCTTCCTCAGCATATTGAATTCCGGTATCCATCAAAAAAGACAGCTTCAGGTTCGTGGCAGCATTTGTAGATGAAGCACCCTCTCCTCGCTCATTTTGCGGAACGCTCGCCTCGTCGGGCGGTTTATCACCCAGCGAAATCGCTGGCGCATCCGGAGGGTCCTCTTTAATCCCCGTCTCGAGCATAACCCGATTTGTAGCGGCCCCCTCCCCCTCCGTCTTCAGGATTAGGGTTTCAGGAGTTTCGGTCAGCTCTTGCGCCATCAGCGGCAACGCCAGGGAAAGCCCAAATAAAAAGAAGAGAGTCGTTCGCATCATAAAAATCACATTTTCTTAACCACCACCTGCACAATGGGTGGTTCAATTTTTTCCACTAAAACGCCCCGCGGAACATCGACGCGCACGGGCACTTCATAGTCAGCGGGCTCTGTCAACTCGGTGCAATCCACATAGGCATATACATTCCGGGCCTCTAAATTTTCAATGCGCTGAGGACTGCCGCGCAGGACTATGTCGACCTTTTCGGGACGGATTTTCACGATCCGGTTATCGTCAGAATCCAGCAGCGGCCGAACCTGCTTTTTTTCAATCCTCCGCGTGGCGACCCGCTCGACGAGCTCCAGCTCTACCGAAACCCGCTCGGGCGTCGCGACCCACGGCTGTCCATTCGCCGCGACCGCGACATGCGTTTTGAACGAATTGTAGCGCCCATCCAGATGGATCGGAACCGTTCGAACCTGTTCAAGATCAAGCAGGCGCTGTTCGGCCCCGCGAATCCGTACCGAGGCCGGAACACAGACCGATTTCTCGAGCTGAATACCTTCAGGCAGCGTTCCTTCAAAGGTCGCTTTCACCGGAAGAAGGCGCTCCACCTCGCGGTCTGTGGTCACCGTGACCTCCGAGGGATAGAGTCGAACGGCATGCGCCCGTGAAGGCGTTTTAACATGCCTCGGCAGCAGCTTGATTGATTGGCGCAACCGGTCCGCGCGTTCCGCAATATCGAGCTCTACAGACACCTGATCCCGACTGATAAAACTAATGTCTTCCCGCGATCCGCGAAAGCGGATGCTTACCACGTCACTGGATTGCTCCAAAACCGCGTGGCCGTCTCCTGCCGTAATCATCAAAGGAACATCCACCACAACCACCTCAAAGCTGGTGCTCTTACGAACCCCCTGCCAAACCGCAAAGGCCAGGATCAAACAGAGTAGTTTCAAAATCCAGTTTCGGCGTACCGTCCCCCAAAGCGGAGTCAGGTTGAAACGGCTCAGGTTCTGGAAACGCTTGCCTGCTTGATTATTCATGGGAACTCTCCCTGAAAATAAAGTTCATCTGCCCGCGATCTGAACGCGCCCGGCGAGATCTGCGCCAGAGGCCCCCGGTTTCGCGACCCAGGAATGTTGAAAGGATGCGACGCAGGTGTGCCCCATCGAACCCGCGCTTCAGCCGTCCGTTGTAGGCAATAGAAATGATGCCGGTTTCCTCCGAAACCACAACCACCACCGTATCGGATTCCTCCGTCATGCCGATGGCCGCGCGGTGGCGGGTGCCGAGATGCTGGGCAACATCCTCATTCTGCGTCAGCGGAAAAACGCACCCAGCGGCGGCGATGCGATCCTCGCTGATAATCACACCGCCATCATGCAGGGGTGTTCCCGGGAAAAAGAGTGCCGCCAACAACTCGGCAGTCACTTCGCTATGCAACGGCGTTCCCGTGCTCTGAATCCCTTTAGTTTCCACCGAGCGCTCAATGGCAATCAACGCACCGATCTTACGCGAAGCCATCATCAGCACCGCCTCCGTAATCGGATCGGCCAGCGCCCGGCGGGCCTTGGCCACCATAAAATTCCCCTGCCGCCCCAAGCGGGCGAGTGCACGACGAATCTCCGGCTGGAAAATCACAATCAGAGCAAAGGCCAGATAGACCATCAGCTTTCCCAGCAAGAACCCGAGGACCGGAAGGTTGGTGAACTTCGTCACCACAATCAGGAAAACAAAAAGGATGACCACCCCGGTCAAAATGGCCGAGCCGCGCGTCCCGCGAAAAAACTTCAGGAGATAATAGAAAACGATCGCGAGAATCAGAATCTCGAGCAGCCCGGTCCATCCGGGAATTTCAATACTGTTTAGCCAATTCATTCGTGCGTTCCTTGAATGCGTAGTGTATCCAGAAGCCGGATTGCATCGCAAGATTCCTTTACATCGTGAACCCGTAAAATGTGGGCGCCGCGCATCACCGAAAAGACCGCCAAGGCCAGCGAGCCCGCCAAACGGTCATCCACCTCGCGGCTCAGCAAGCGGCCGATCAAACTCTTACGACTCGCGCCGATCAGCACCGGACGCCCTGCCATCGCCAGCTCGGGAATGCCGCGCAAGAGCGCAAAATTATGCTCATCGTTCTTTCCGAAGCCAATGCCCGGATCGAGCACCACCTGCGCCTGCGCCACGCCCCGCGCAACCGCAAAGGCCATGCGCGCCTCCAGAAAGTTCCGAACCTCGGAAACCGCGTCGAAATAATCGGGATGGTCCTGCATCGTTTCGGGCGAGCCCTGCATATGCATTAAAATCAGCCCCGCGCCCGTTTCGGCGGCGACCGCCGCCATATCTGGATCGGCCAGCGCCGACACATCGTTGATGATATCCGCGCCAGCGGCGACTGCCGCTCGGGCCACCTCCGCTTTCTGCGTATCGATTGAAATCAAGCAGTCGCTCTGCTCTCGCAATTTTCCAATGATTGGAACCGTGCGCTCGATTTCTTCCAAAGCTTGGACAGGTTCCGCGCCGGGGCGAGTCGACTCGCCGCCGATATCAATAATATCGGCCCCCTCTTCGACCATTTCGAGCGAGCGCTCCACCGCCTTTTCCAAGCCTTGCCTGTCCTGAGCTCCGTCGAAGGAGAAAACTCCGCCGTCCGAAAATGAATCGGGGGTCGCATTCAGAATGCCCATCACCCGCGTGCGCTCCGAGCAATCCACCTCCCGCCCGCGACAGTTCCAAATCAACTTTGCGTTTTCAAACATTCAAAAAAAGATACCCCTTTTTCCCAACCCTTGGAAGCAACGGCGTTGCCTTTCAGCGCTTCCGCCTTCGCCAAGGCTACGGCGGGACGAGTCGCGGCGTTAAAGAAACAACCGTTTTCGCCCTAGACGGACGACTTCAAAACCCTTACGGTAGCCGCGTTCGTCCGGTGGTCGGGCGAAACTTAAACCAAGGAAGGGAGAGCCCTACATGCTCAAGATCATCCTCGCAATACTTCTTCCGCCCGTTGCAGCCTATCTGCAGGTCGGCGTCACCAAACACCTCTGGATCAATATTGTCCTGACGCTTCTCGGGGGTGTCCCCGGCATGATCCACGCCCTCTGGCTGGTTCTGACCGACCAACAGGCCGTCGCTGCGGCTACACCCGCCGCTACCCCTGAGCCGGCACCTGCGCCAGCCCCAGAACCCGAACCCGCGCCCGAGCCCGAGCCTGAGCCCGAAGCGGCACCTGCGCCAGCCCCAGAACCCGAACCCGCGCCCGAGCCTGAGCCCGCGCCAGCCCCAGAACCCGCGCCCGAGCCTGAGCCCGAGCCTGAGCCCGCGCCCGAGCCTGAGGATGAGGCCGAACCGCCACCGCGTTTCGCCGGCGAATAAAAAAAGAAACTCCACATGCAGATCATTAAAATTATCCTCGCACTCTTTCTTCCGCCGATCGCGGCATTCTTACAGGTCGGGGCAACCAAACACCTCGTCATCAACATTATCCTGACGCTCCTCTGCGGCGTCCCCGGCATGATCCATGCCCTCTGGCTGGTTTTGACCAACAAAACCTCATAATCCGGACGTTCCGGTAAATAAAAGGCCCGGTGCGAAAGCATCGGGCTTCTTCTTTTTCCACAACTCATCGTTTGGCAGATATATCATATAATGATATATCTACCTCATGAAACGAAGTGTTGATGGTGAAATGATCAAAGGGCATACCGATATGCTCATTCTCGCACTACTGAATAGCGGAAGCTCCATGCACGGATATCGCATCCGACAGGAACTGATCGATGGCTCGCAACAAGCCTTCGGCCCGTCCCTCGGACGGATCTATCCCCTGCTCGTCCAAATGGAAAAGAAGAGCTGGGTCAAAAGCCGACAGGAAACCGTCTGCGAAAGCCGGGTGCGCAACACCTACTCCATTACCGCCAAAGGCCGCGCCGAGCTCCAAGTCCGCATCAAAAAATGGGACCTCTTCGCCGCTGGCATCAACCGCATCCTCAAACCCTGCAACTAAAAGTGGCTTCGTTTCAATGTAGAGCAAGCGTCCCGCTTGCTAATGAACGAGCGCCCCAAGTGCCGAAGGCCTTCGAAGCCGCTCGTTTTACTTTCCTAAAACAGGCTCCCGCAAAAATCAACCACCCCCTAATAAAAGGATACATATATCATTATATGATATATCTCCCAAAATCAGTGCGAGTGGAATCCGATGGGATCTCCGGAGCGGGTGCGTTTGTAGGAAACCTCTTGCTTGAGGGCTTTTACGCTATCGAGAGGCGAAGCACCCTCGCTACTGTACTGCTGGCGCTGATGGACTGTTTTGAAGTCGCCGGGATCAAGACGCCTGAGCGTAAATGCCGGAACCTTCACCGTAATAGCTTTCGTAAACGTGCTCGAAGAGAGCGGAGCATTTCGAGCTGAAGAGTTCGCGGGTGTAGGTTGGCGGCAGGCCGCTGTCGAGGGTGTCTTCGATGGCAAGGCGGACTTTGGCCCGTGCCTGGGTCTGTCTGCGCCAATCCACGCCGAGTAACTCTTTGAGCCGGACAAGAACTTGGTGGGCGACCTTTTTCACTTCCTCCCGCTCTTCCGTCGACAGTTCCGGACCGGGGCGCGTGAGGATGTCGAACACCGTCAGCTCTTCTTCGCTCAGATGCTCTCGCACATGGCGGTGCTGCTCTTCCGATAATCCTTCGGCAAAATTGAGAAGCTCTTCGAGAATCTGTTCGATGTTCCGGCTGCCGTTGTTGTAGCTCTCGACCAGCTCTTCGAACTTTTCGAGGTAGTCGGTGCGCGTCCGGTTCAAAAGGATCAGCTTTTCGAGCTGAGCGCGGATGGCGGCCTTGAGCCGTTCCAGATCGGTGTTCCGATGTTTGGATTTTTTGAGCTGTCCGCGCAGCTTTTCAAAATCAACTTTGGAAAGGTCGATCAACGGCACCGGCTTGCCCGGCATGTCCACACCGGTGATTGAATTATCCAGCACCTCCTCCACCTGACCCATCACCTCGGTGATGTCCACCGGGTTCGGATTCAGTTGTGCCCGAATGTCATCCGCTATGGTTCGGAGACAGGCGGTGCGAGCGGAAAACTCCAGCGCCGCCGGATCGGGCTTTATCGCCCGGTAAAGCGTGCTCACCAGCCGCTCATGCGCCAGAAACTCCTTGCGAACGGCGTCCGGAGCAATCAGGGTATCTACGGCATCGCTGATAAACTGCAAGCGGCTCAGGTCTCCCAGCGGCAGACTTTCCATGGCACCCAGATCGACGCCCTTGCCGGAGCAATAGACTGTCGCCTCTGCCACAGCCTGCCGCAGATCCTTCACCAACTGCTGCTTATCGCGCACCGGCGTTTCGCCGCCCGTGCCCTGACCGTAGATGGCCAGCGCCTTTTCCAGCGAAGCGAACACATTTGCATAATCCACAATCACGCCGCTGTGCTTGCCGGGGAATACACGGTTGGCCCGCGCAATGGTCTGCATCAGCGTATGGTTGCGCATCGGCTTATCCAGATAGATCGTCGAACAGCTCGGCGCATCGAAACCCGTCAGCCACATCGCGCAGAGGAACACCAGGCGGAGCGGATCTTCCGGGTCCTTAAACTTTTCATCCAGCCCCGGCTCGGAGTCGCGCATCCGCTTGCGGTGCGGCTCAATGTCGAGCCCCAGCTTTTGCATCTGCTCGATCTCGTTCTGACCGGGCGACACGATCAGCGCCATATCGGTCGACTGCAAAACCTGCAAACGATCCAGCAGCTCGTCCTTCCGGTCTGCCGGAAGCGCATAGTGGCCGAGCAGCTCCTTTTTCACCCGCTCCAGCTCCTCCGCCCAATACGAGCAAACCTTATCGTGCATCCGGAGCGCCGTGGCCTTGTCGATCGACACCACCATCGCCTTGCCGACAAAACCGCGCCCGAGGAAATGATTCACAATATCGCAGGCGACGGTTTCCAGCCGGTCGTCGCGGGTCAGAATATGGTATTGCCGCCCCAGTTGCTTTTCCAGCTTGGCTTCCTGGTCGGCATCCAGCTCCGCCGCCTCGATCACATCATAGACGTCCTCGTTCAGATCCGGATTGATGATTTGCAGCTCCGGAGTGCGGTTTTCGTAGTAGAGCGGAACCGTCGCGCCATCCTCCACCGACTGCTGGAAGTCGTAGATCGAAACATAATCGCCGAAAACCTCCTTCGTGCGTTCTTCCCCGGCAATCAGCGGCGTACCGGTAAAGGCCACAAACATCGCCTTCGGCAGAGCGGCGCGCATATTCATCGCCAGCGTATCGTACTGGCTGCGATGCGCCTCGTCCGTCAGGACGATCACATCGGAGCGGTCGCACAATTCTTCCGAGGTTTGGAACTTATGAACGAGGGTGAAAACGTAGCGATGATTTCCGCGTAGCAGCTCGCGCAGATGAACTCCGCTCGAAGCATGACACTCGTCGCCCTCCGCCTCGCTCACCGCTCCGGCGGCCTTGAAGGTCGTCGCAATTTGTTGATCCAACTCCACGCGGTCGGTTACCACCACAAACGTCCAGTTGCCCGCCGTCTTGCGTAGAATCTTCTGGGCAAAGAACACCATCGAGAAAGATTTACCGGAACCCTGCGTCTGCCAGAACACCCCACCGCGACCGTGGCCTTCCTTGCGCGCATCGAGCATCGAAGCAATGGCATTGTTCACACCGAGGAACTGATGGTTCTGGCCGATGATCTTCGTCAGCCCCGCCTTGTGCTCGGAAAAGAGGGTAAAGTTTTCTACCAGATCCAACAGGCGCGATTGATCGCATGTTCCGCGCAGCATCACTTCCAGCGATACCCGGCGCGGCTCGTCCTCGCGCTCAATCCGCTTCCACTCGAAGAACCGCTCCCAGTCCGCCGTCAACGACCCGACGCGGCTGTCGGTACCATTCGATGCGATCAACAGCGCGTTGAACGCAAATAGATGCGGAATTTCCGCCTTGTAGTGCTTCAGATTATCATCGAATGCCTGACGCGCCGGAACGCCCGGCTTCTTCAATTCAATTACCACCAGCGGCAAGCCGTTCACAAACCCGACCAGATCGGGGCGGCAGGTATAGAGCGCACCCGTCACGCTGAACTGGCTCACCAGTAGAAAGTCGTTCTCTTCGGGATGCTCCCAATCCATCACCCGGACACGTTCGGTCGCTTGACCTCCTGCATTGGTAGGGCGAGGTGTCCCCACCGAGCCGCTATTGTCAGAACGAGGCGTCCCTACCGAGCCGTCTTCGCTTTCAGCGATTGAAACTTTGATGCCTTCCTTGAGCAGTTGATACACCTCGCGGTTGGCCGCCTCCAGACTCATCGCCGAGCGGTCGCGTGTCAAATCATCCATCGCAGTGGTGATCGCCTCCGGCGGAAGCGAAGGGTTCAGCTTTACCAACGCCGCGCGCAAGCGGGAGGCCAGCACCACTTCACCCTTGGTCTCGCGACCCAGCGTGCCGTCCCGACCGAGGATTTCCTCCATCGCCGAAATGGTTTGCCAACCAAGCTCCGCAAACAGCCCAATGGCGGGCTGCTCGACCAACTGATTTTCTGTGTAGGCATGCGTCATAAAGGCAAATCCCTTTGCTTCCGATGCTGCGCAGGAAAAACGCCGATAATCTGCCACGGATTCGGCGAAAAACCATGAAATTGCTGCATGGTTCCCAAAAAGAAATGCAGGTCGGTCTTCAGAAACTGATCCATGTATTTTTGCCGAACTTTTTGCAACACAACGGTTTCATCATTTCCATGCGCGCTCATACAGTTCCAAAAAAGCTGCCCAGCTTCCCACTCCAGTATCTGCAACGTGCTTTGCTTCCCGTCGGCATCTTCAAACTTATAGGAAAAATTATAGGGAAGTTTCGGCATCAGCTCAAAAGTCTGCCGCCAGGCATCCTCCTCAAACAGTTCGCCCTGCGCCGCCTTGCCGCGCATGGCGGAAACCTTGGCCGCATCCCAGTCGCGCTCGCACTCTTCAGCCACAAAGTCGAGAATGCGGGCGGGTTTAAACACAGCAAGAGAAAGGTCATTTGCTTTTGCCCCATCCAGAAGCGGCTTGAGCCGATCATACACCGTACAGGTTTCCAGCATCAGCCTGCGGCGTTCGCGCCACTTATCGTCCGTACCAATATGACCAATCACCGGCATAACCTTGGGATCAAGAGGCCGATGCGACTCGGGGCGGCAGTCGGACGTATTGCGAACCAAATCCAGCTCAATCCAGTCGAACTTGCTGTACTGCTCCGTCTCTTCCAACCTTCGGAAAGGAACCGGATAGAGCCGCACCCACGAACCATCCTCACGAATGCCCGCCGTGCAAACGGTCTCGCCGTATTTTTTGGAGAGTGTTGGATAGGTCTTAACGGTAATCAGAATCCGTTCTTTGGCCATACGCTCCCCTTCTGCTCCGGTTAAAGATGGTTTATCGCTCGTTCCAATCGGCCCGTTTCCCCCAACGCCTTCGCCACGCGGGTCCGGTGGCACTGCTGCGGAAGCCGCTCATAGCAAGTTAGCGCCACCCGGTCGCCGGACGCAATCCATCCAAGAATTTGTTCCAGTGCCTCGGTCTGATGCGGAAGCGTCGTGCGCTCATAGGTTACGAACAACGCGTCATAATCCGCCTGCGTCACCAACGCCTGCCGCTTGTCCGATTCAATTCCCAGTTCCCGCAAATGTTCATAGCGAATGCCCACGCCATCACAAGCATGACTCAACGTCTTCTTTGAAAAACCATATTTACGGCTCAACGGGTTGCGCCGCACATCGCAAAGAACATTCACACCGGCGCGGAGCAACTCGTTCAGGTAATTTTCTAAACTGCGTCCTTCGTAGCCAATCGTCAAAAGCCCCGCCGCCTGCTGTTTGGGACGGGCGGCGGCAATCTGCTCCCGCTCATCCGGTTTCAGCGGAAGTTTTTTTAGCAGTTCGCTCCGCGATGCGTAGTACGGGAAGCGGCGGTACTGTTCAAGAATCAACGCATTGCCACGCAGCGCGGAATGCCGACGGCAAAACGACGCCACAGGCAACGGCTCGAATGCATCTTTACGAGCCGTCTTGCGCCCGGCCTCGGTCAACTGCCAATGCTGATCGTCATCGGCAAGAAACCCCTTCTCGATCAACTTGCGCTTGTCGGCATAGGAGGTGAACGAAAAGCCGCCGAAGCGATACGGCACAAACTCATAGGACGGATCGTCCTCGCACTCCTGCGTAAACAGGAACAGCAATTTCTGGAAATCGGTATGACCCGCCGGAGCATTCAGCGCATCCAGCATCGTCAAAAGTAGTCTTTGTCGTTTAAAAAGCATGTGCGGAACCTACTCCATTTCGTCCTTAAAAATCAAGTTCCGCACACCCTCACCTCGGCCCTCTCCCAAAGGTAGAGGGTAATCCTGCCTTTGGTGGGCTGCTCGACTAGCTGATCTTCTGTGTAGGCGTGGGGCATCATAAAGTGGGCGTCTTTAAACGCAGGCAGTTTCCTCTTCGATCAATTGCTCCACTTCCTGCGGACCGATCACATTCAGCACTTGCTTCTTGTGTGGACGAAGCGACTTCTGGCTCTTCTCAATCATAGAAATCATCTTCTTCATGCACTGATTATGGAAACTATTCGCGGCCTCTTCCATGGCCTTATCGCCCTTGCTCAGTTTCACCAGATAGCGAAGCAAGTGTTCAATTTGAGCCGCGTGCAACTTCACATGGTCAACAATCCGGAGCTTCTTCGGAAGGAAGATAACCGACATCTCCATATCGAGAGCGTCCGAATAGTCCAGCAGTTCCCCGATGGTGAGCTTCCGGTCTTCTTTATACTCCATCTTCGAGATCCGGCTCTGGGTGCATCCGCACTTTTCCGCAGCCTTCTGCTGATTCATGCCCTTCTGTGTCCGCATCATTGTTAAAAGGCGGGAAAGCCGCCGGCTGTTGATATGATCGATCTGCTCCTGCTTCTGCTCTTTCGGCAGATCCATCGACTTGATCAAGTCGCTTACATTTTTATATTTTTTATTCATCACTCACATGCCCCTCTGAGTTTCTTCACCATTTTTTTGCACGTTTTCAAATCCTGCGCCTGAGAATCCTTGTCACCGATTCGCAATAAATAGAGTGTCGAATTTACCTCGATTGCATAAACGTACAGGCGGGTCGCCTTCAGTTTGATTCCTTTTCTTTCCTTCGGCGCGCCTCTGGAGTCCAGCGCGATAATTCCGTCCGGTTCCTTTCGCACAAAATTCAGCAGCTTTGCTCCCTGAACATTGTTTGTTTCGTTTAGCACGCAATGGAAGGTTTCAAGGTTCGCCATCACCGCCATGGCTTCGGCCCCATGCTTTTTAGAAAACTTCTTGAAACAGTTCTCGAACCCTTCTGCCTTCTCCAGTTCCCACATAAACGACTCTCCTTATATTCCAATATGGAATATCTGTCTACTCCCATCCCAAACGATTTTTTGCCCTAGCTCCGCAAACAGCCCCCTCCTCTTCCTTTGGGAGAGGCCGGGTGAGGGTCGCGCAGCGCTGGCGGGCTGCTCGACTAGCTGATCTTCTGTATAGGCGTGGGTGCTCATTTAAAATCCTTTGCCTTAAGCTCCCCTAAATCATGCACCAAAGTGGAATCTACCCATGAAATAAATGGCGTTCTTCTATATTTCGGTAAGAATTTCTTGTTTTTATCCACAGGCGAAATCAGCCAGTTGTTGGACAATATGTGACATTGCTTCCGCGTCCTCGTCAGAGCCACTATGAACTGTGATATGTCGACATCAGTAATCGCAGTATCGTCGCGTGGAATTGAACCGACATGTGCTCCCACAATGAAGACGTGACCTGCTGACAGCCCCTTGCAGCCTTTTAATGAAGTTAAAAGGATGGTGGGTTGCGAGGTGTCCAGCGCAGGCTCTTCTTCAGGTTCCTTGGTAGAAAAATGCTCAACGATCTCTTGCGCACCCGCACCAATGACTTTGTCTATGATTTCTTTAACATCTGCAGGTGCCATCTGCTCATCCTTGAGTGCCTTAATAGCCTGAACCACTTCCAGATGTCCATCGACCATGTTTTGATCAAGCAAATCCACCAATGCAGTTCCGTCTTCTGTAGAAGCAAGAACATCCTGCTGTGTTTCAATGTCCACAACCATTTCCATGAGTATCCGCCAGCCGAAGTTATTTCTCGGATCACGCAAAAGAAACTCGTACGCCTCACAGAAACCGTAGGTTGTATTGGGACTCACTCTATATGATAGCTGGGAATATATCGGTCGTAATTGTTTTTCGACCTCGCTCAGATATTGTCGGGCACCAACAATCAATACAGTCGGGTACCCTTCTTCGTGTGATTCCTTTATATCAAGGGGATCAATCTGCGCAATCTCGCGGCCGATGTATTTCGGAACGACGGCACGCGTAGTAACGGTAGCCGTAATCCAGGGTGAATTGTCGTGAGCAACCAACCTTTTGCTGAGTAATAACTTAGAAAAATATTCTGGTAACATCCCGCCCTGTATGCTCCACTTGGAGCATGGAATCGACTAAAAAACCTACAGAGCAGGA
>Ga0307990_1001450_pt1 | contig 19984 bp, 13 predicted proteins | sample EllFjometagen129_FD_203168 | JGI IMG/M metagenome (GOLD analysis project Ga0307990, IMG submission 203168) | Marine microbial communities from Ellis Fjord, Antarctic Ocean - #129 | ecosystem: Environmental > Aquatic > Marine > Unclassified | place: Southern Ocean | collected 2014-10-08
TTCTCCTCAGTGGTAATCAACGATTTCCACGTCATGTGCAGCTGCTTCCGACCAACGAAAACAAACACGCCATTGATCGTTGATGCGAATGCTGTATTGGTCGGACCGTTCGCCTTTGAGCCGTTCAAGATGATTGCCTGGCGGGACTCTAAGATCATCCAGCCGAGCAGAAATCTCAAGCTGCCTGAGCTTGCGCCTTGCGATCTTGGCAATATTTACGAACCGCCTGACATTACGACCTTCTGACAACGATTTCGTATCTTTGCATTTAAATGATCTTATCATTTCTAAGTAGATAGTAACGCAATGCGTGAATAGTGTCAAGCGTGATAGTAAAGTGGGACGCTTCGCTTTGGTGTTAAGTGTTTGGGCGCTGCGCTTCAGTTTTAAGTTTTAGCCATATAAAATAGGCTTTCACAGGCCAAGTGTTCTCAGTTTTAAGTTGTTGAGCCACTGCGTGGGCTAGTTCATGGGTTGAGAGCTGGTGGCTATTGGTTGTTCGTTGTTCGTTTTTTGTTAATGGGCTCTGCCGTTACCCTTCAGATTTCATCCTTCATCCTTCGCGGCCTTCCGCGCTCGGGAGAACGGGCGGGCACGGGGACCCGCACCCTACGGGGTTAATACGTTGCGTGCCGGGTTATTTTTCGGCGGCCAATGACCATTGCCGGCGGTTACGGGGTAAATCTGTCGCCTGACATTTGATTTTGTGGGTGGGTTTCTGCCATCGCATACGGTCATCAACGAAGATAATACCATGCGCATGGAATCGATACGATTATACAATATTGTTTTCATCAGATTCCCATTCTGACGGATTATTATTGAAAGACCACCGTAGGGGCGGGTCCCTGTGCCCGCCCTTCGTCCGGAAGATGGCGTGGGCACACATACGGATTGCGACGGTCATTGATGACAATAATGCCATGCAGATGGTTTGGCATTATTGTCATCTCGTCCAATTCGATACGAGGATAATGTTCGGGTATCGCATGCCAGGTGTCTGTGATCATTCGGCCTGCAACGTTTACGAGCATAACCCCGCAGTCAATGTTTCCAAACAGACACAACCTGTTTTGTGTACACAGGGTGACAGAATAATACCCGGATTCGGAATAATCGTAATCCTTCCTTACGCTGTGATTGACGGTTTGGCCGCATTTGACATTGTTGAAAAGGGAAATGGTACGCATGTCAAAACGTGAGCCCGGGCGGGCACGGGAACCCGCACCCTACGGGGTTAATATGTTGCGTACGGGGTTATTTTCCGACGACCCGCGTAGTGGTGCACAAGCACGACGTTTGTTATTAAGGTCGCGACCATGCCAACAAATCAAAAATCCGCAATCCGCAATCAAAAATAGATGCACTCCGTCCCTGTCAGTTGCTCTGCAATTCTGAAGTCTTGGCGCTCAGTTCTCAAGGGCGGAATGGCTTTGCCAGCTAAAAACCAACAACCAGCAACTAACAACCAATAACTATCTCAAGACTATCTCGAAATGCCCAGCGGAACTGTCGCGTGTCTCTCTCGCTCGACATGATGTTTCCAGGCTTTATTATGCGGTATGGGGGGCATGAGGTCAAGAGGCAGTTCGTGGGTGTTTCACTTAATTTTGACGCCGAATCGCGGTTATTTGTGCTAGGCAGGGTATGAGGGACGGTGTTACAATCAGATGGCTGGTTCATCTCGATTTTGGAAAAGGAGCACAACTGATGCATAAGACTCTGGTTCGCAGGCTGGTTTTGGTTTTATGGTTGGCTTTGTCTGTGGTTTGTCTGGCCGAGGACATGCCTTTGCGGGATGCGGCTGAATGTCGTGTGCGCGGTGGTTTGCCCAATGTTTTTCAAAAGCTTGGGCAGGGGCAGGCTGTGCGCATTGCCTATTTGGGGGGGAGTATTACGGCGCAGGCCGGATGGCGTCCCAAAACCCTGAATTGGTTTCGCAGCCAGTTTCCCAAGGCAGAACTCTCTGAAATTAATGCGGCCATAGGGGGAACAGGCTCTGATTTGGGCGTGTTTCGGTTGAAGCAGGATGTGTTGGATGGAAAGCCTGATCTGCTGTTTGTGGAGTTTGCCGTGAATGACGGCGGGGCACCTGTACACCGAATCCATCAGGCCATGGAAGGTATTGTTCGACAGACCATCAAGGCCGATCCCAAGACGGACATTTGCTTTGTGTATACCCTGGTAGGTGGATGGACGCAAACTTTGCGAGATGGTACCTTTCCTCGAGCTGCGTCGGCCATGGAGGTCATCGCAGACCTTTATGGCATCCCTTCAATTCACATGGGTTTGAAGGTGGCTCAGCTGGAGGGGCAAGGCAAGCTGTTGTTTAAAGGGGCCAAGCCCAAAACCGAGGCTGAGATAGAGGCTCTGGGTGACAAGATTCTCTTCTCGCCTGACAATGTCCATCCCTATACTGATTCCGGGCATGAGCTGTATCTGCAGGCCGTGATTCGCAGTATGGAGCAGATAACCAAGGTGGGCAAGCCTGGCCCCCATCCTTTGCCGGAGCCCTTTGTTTCGGACAACTGGGAAGCGGCCAAGATGGTGTCTTTGACCGGGGCCACGCTGAGTCCTGGATGGAAGAAGCTGGACCCTGCCAAGGATACACTGGCAAAGCGTTTCAAGAACCGAATGCTTGAGATGTTCTTTACGAATCAGCCCGGCGCGTCCATCACCATTCGATTTGCAGGCACAGGGTTACGCATCTATGACCTGCTTGGGCCAGACTGCGGACAAGTCAAGGTGACGGTTGATGAGGGAGAGCCGGTGATCAGACCGCGGTTTGATGCGTATTGTACGTACCATCGTCTGGCCACACTCACGATTGCCGAGAACCTGCCGGATGCGCTTCATACTGTGGTGGTGGAGCTTGACCCTGATCAACCGGACAAGGTTGCGATTCTGGCCAAACGACAGGAGACCATGGACAAGCCAGAACGGTTTGATGATACGGCCTGGTATGTCGGGGCCATCATGGTGCTTGGTGAGTTGATTCCCTCTGAAAGGCTGTCAGATGAGGCGTTGCTAACGCGTGTGCAGGAACAGACCTTTCAATATTTCTGGGACGGTGCTGAGCCGGTGTCAGGTATGGCACGCGAGAGAATTCATGTGCGTGATGCCAAGCCTGGGCGCGATTCTTATGTGGTGACCTTGGGCGGTTCAGGATTTGGTGTGATGGCGCTGTTGGTCGGTATGGAGAGGGGCTTTATCAGTCGAGATGCTGGGGTAAAACGCCTGGATAAGATTGTAGGCTTTTTGGAAAAGGCTGATCGCTATCATGGTGCCTGGGCCCACTGGCTCAATGGCAAAACGGGAAAGACTGTGCCGTTCAGCAAGAAAGACAATGGGGCCGATTTGGTTGAGACTGCGTATATGGCTCAAGGACTGCTGGCGGTTCGGCAGTATCTGGGCCAGGGCGATGCCCAAGAAAAGGCCCTGGCTCGCAGGATAAACCGGCTGTGGGAAGAAATTGAATGGGATTGGTTTAGCAAAGAGGATGAAAATGTGCTCTACTGGCACTGGTCACCCGAGCACGGTTGGGCAATGAACCACCAGGTAAGAGGGTATAATGAATGTCTTATTACCTACATCTTGGCCGCGGCCTCGCCCACCCATGGCATCCCCGCCAAGGTGTATCATGAGGGGTGGGCCAGACGCGGTAAGATTGTGCAGTCTACAGAAGGAGGGGGGCTTGCCTTGTCATTGAAGCACAATGGTGCCAGGGGCCAGGGCGGACCCTTGTTCTGGGCCCATTATTCCTATCTGGGACTGGACCCTCGTGGTTTAAAAGACCGGTATGCGGACTATTGGGAGCACAATCAAAATCACACTTTGCTGAATAGAAAACACTGTGTCGAGAATCCATTGAATTACGCAGGGTACGGTGAGGACTGCTGGGGATTGACTGCTAGCTATTCCACCAAGTTTTACGCCGCCCACAGCCCAAACCGGGACTTGGGGGTCATTTCACCCACCGCGGCCTTGTCGTCTTTTCCCTATACATCAGAGTATTCGATGCAGGCCCTGACGCATTTCTACTATGATCTTGGTGACAGGCTATGGGGACCCTACGGCTTTTACGATGCCTTTTGTGAGCAGGAAGACTGGTATCCCAAAAAGTATCTGGCCATTGACCAGGGCCCCATTGTGGTGATGATTGAAAACCATCGCACAGGGCTTTTGTGGGATTTGTTCATGTCCTGTGCCAGAGTGCAACAGGGGCTGAAAAAGCTTGGTTTTACATCTGAGCATGATTGATTGACATCCTGCATGACCCATATTCTAAATGCGTATCCCTTGGCTGGGCACGTGGCTGGAGATGTTGGTCCGCTCAAGTGATGGCCGTGGTAGAATAATTTTCTGTGCTCAAAGAAACGGGTTGAGTCAATAAGAGCACATCTGGTAGTATGATTTTAAAGGTTCTAATAACAATCCAAAGGAGTATTGCTTTATGACTACAAACAGACGAGACTTTCTCAAGGGGATGGGCGTGACATTATTGATCCCTGGTATGGCAAGCTCTGCCACAAAACAAACACGACCCAACATTCTCTGGCTCTCTTGTGAAGACATCAGCCCACACATAGGCTGCTTTGGTGACCCCCATGCGATTACGCCCCATATTGATGTATTGGCCACAAAGGGGGTGTGTTATACGAACACTTTTACCGCAGCAGGTGTGTGTGCTCCCTGTCGCTCCGGGATTATCACCGGGATGTACCACACGACTATCGGCACCCATCACATGCGGTGTAGTGCAAAACTGCCCAAACACATCAAGGGCTTTCCCTCTTACCTGCGTGAGGCTGGCTACTATTGCACCAACAATTCAAAAACAGATTATCAGACAGGCGATCTTCGCGATGTTTGGGACGAGTCGGGCAAAAAGGCCCATTGGAACAAACGCAAGTCGGGTCAACCTTTCTTCTCGGTGTTCAATTTCACAGGGTGTCACGAAAGCGGCATAGCTAGTGAGGCGAAATACAAAACCGTGACCCAGAACCTTACTGCGTCACAAAGACAGGACCCAAAAAAGCTGGAGCTTCCACCGTACTATCCGGACACACCTGTGGTTCGTGAAGACTGGAAACGAAATTACGAGCTGATTACTGCCATGGATGCCTGGGCAGGCGATCTGATAGCCCAGTTAAAGACAGACGGTCTCTATGACAATACAATCATATTCTTCTGGTCAGACCATGGTGTCGGTCTGCCTCGCGCCAAAAGATGGCTGTATGATTCCGGGACGCATGTGCCGCTGGTCATACGTGTTCCCAAAAAGTATCGAGTCAAAAATCAGGGTGTCCCCAAAACGATGGATGATCAACTTGTCAGCTCCATTGATTTTGGTCCCACCGTGTTAAACCTTGCCGGAGTAAACGTGCCTGCACACATGCAGGGCCAACCCTTCCTGGGTGACAATTTGCCAAGGCCTCGCGATTATGTGTATGGGGCGCGTGACAGAATGGATGAACGATATGACATCATTCGAGCGGTGCGCAGCAAGCGATATCGATACATCCGAAATTATGAACCCCTAAAAACTTACTATCAGTACATGAACACCCCTGAGAAGGGTGCCACCATGAAAGAAATCAGGCGAGTTCACAGGGAAGGTCAACTTCCATTGGCTGCCAAACAATTCATGAGCGGGCAAAAACCGGTGGAAGAACTCTATGATCTGAAACATGATCCACACGAGATCAACAATCTTGCGGCCAACCCTCAGTACAAAGCGACCCTTGAAACCATGCGGCAGGTCCATTTTCAATGGGTTCAGGAGACCAAAGATCTGGGGCTTCTGCCTGAATCTGAAATCATGCAACGGGAAAAAGACTATGGGAGTCGGTATGCCATCCTCCGTCAAACAGATGGAGACGCCCTCAATAAAAGACTGGGGCAGGTCGCAGCCATTGCATCGCAGGGAAAGCAAGCATTGCCCGAGCTGATCAAGGCACTGGACGATGAAGATGCGGCCGTACGATACTGGGCTGTCACAGGTATTGGCAACATAGGCTTGGAGGCCATCTCAACAAAGAAGAAAGTGAGTACATTGCTGCGTGATCCCGCGTCCAGTGTGCGTGTTTCCGCGGCAAGGGCCCTGTGCCGCATGGATCTGCCAGAAAAGGCTTTGCCTGTTTTGGTCGACACGCTGAGTGGGCCCCATGAGTGGGCCAGGTTACAGGCGGCCATTGTGCTCGACGAAATAGGCCCCATGGCAGCCCCAGCAGAAGGGGCATTAAAGACGGCACTTGCCAATCAGCCCAATAAATATATCACCCGAGTGGCCAATCACACATTGAACGTTCTGAATGGGACCGACAACCAAGTGAAGTAAATGAACGTTGAGTGAGCATAAAACGCTTTTGAAAGAGACCAGGCCTATGAAAACAATACACATCGTCATTCTGCTGCTTTTTAGTTCATTGTGCTTCTCGGTTGAAGGTAAGGTGCTTTGGGAGTTGGGCGCTTCGGATAACAGCTCGGAAGAGTTTGCCTTGTCGCCTGGCAAGTATGAGCAGTTTCTGACGTTTGATTTTGGTTGGGAAGACACCTACTTTTTGATTGGGTCCTCCGTGGTCAAGGATGATTGGCCCTATGTGCTTCCCGGCCCCAGTGACAAGTGGGGCGGTACCTGGTCCACGTCGGGGTGGCGATCGCATACTTTGAATATACTCTTCGGACTGGATAACAAGCCACAAAAGGGCCAGTGGAAGCTGGTCGTGGATATTCTGGATAACCATGCCAGTGACACGCCTCTCTTTAAGGTGACTGTCAATGGGAAGATGTGGACGTACAAATTATCCCAAGGTTCAGGGCAGCCCACCATTGAAGGCAAATCAAAAGAAGGTAAAGAGTCTGTTTTTGAAATACCCCTGGAAGATGATCTGATTCAAGCAGGGGGCAACCAAATCAGTTTTACGATCCTGGAGGGCTCCTGGCTGCTGTTCGACCAGATAAGATTGGAGGGGCCAGATCAGGCCACACTTATAAAACCCCAAAAGGCCTTTTTACGTGATGTGACGCCTGCTGAGTATGAAATCCAAACGGATGCAGGCCCCAAACAGCCCCTGTTGGTGGATGTGGAGCATCTTTCAGGATTGCCCAGCTTGAGTGTGCTGCTTGATGGTCAGGAGATTTTCAAAGAGACGCTGGAAACAGGCCGGTATGTATTCGAAGTACCCATGGCAGCGGTGACTGCCCTGACGACAAGTCGCTATGATATACAGATTGACGGGGAAAGCTATCAGTCAGGACCCATTGAACGTCGGCCGCAAAAACAAATCACACTGGCCGATTATGCTGACACAAAACTGGGTACAGCCCATTCACGTTGGATGATTGCACCCGGGCCCTGGATGCCTTTCAGTATGGTCAAGCTGAGCCCTGACAATCAGAATGGTGGGTGGCAGGCTGGGTATGATCCGATCTTTGAAAATGTCGGTGGATTCAGTCATATCCACGAATGGACCATGTCCGGTCTGTCTCTGATGCCGACCAATGGTCCGCTGATAACGATCGTAGGAGACGAGAAAAAACCGGATGAGGGGTATCGGTCAAGGGTGAACAAGGAGACTGAGAAAGCCCCCATCGGCTATTACAGAACCGAGTTGACAGACTACGATATTAACGTGGAATTGACGGCGACCACACGCTGTGGTTTCCATCGCTACAGCTTTCCCAAGAACAGGGAAGGTTCGCGTGTGTTGATCGACCTGCAGAGCCCTGCAGAATATGGCTATAATCTTGAAGGCGTTTACATCATGAAGATCAGTGAGTATTCCCTTGAAGGGTACAGCAAACAGCTTTCTCCCAATACCTGGTCAGGCGGAATTTCACAGGAATATATCGTACACTTTGTGGTCGATTTTGACCAGCCCATCCAGAAGATCGGGTTCTGGACAGAAGACGGTATTCAGGACTGTGAAGAAACCTTCAAAGCCGGGAAAGTCAAGGACGCAGGTGCGTTCATAGAATTTGATACAGAGCAAAATCAGATCGTGCAGGTGCGTACTGGCATCTCTTATGTTAGCATAAAGAACGCCAGAAAAAATCTGGTCACAGAGATTGTCAAACCCTTTGGGTGGTCCTTTGATGCCGTAAGGACAAACAATCTAAATACCTGGAATGACATCTTTGATCGCGTCAAGATCACAAGCTCTGATCAACGTGAGAAACGACGTTTCTATTCAAACATGTACAGGGCCGTTTGCAGCCGAAACATATTCAGCGATGTGGATGGCAAATGGGTGGATGCGGCCGAAAAAATTCAGCAACTCAAGGATCCTGACTCTGTGGCCATTGGGTGTGATGCATTTTGGAATACCTTCTGGAATCTCAATCAATTCTGGAACCTGGTGACACCGGACTGGTCAAGCCGTTGGGTGAAATCGCAACTGGCCATGTACGATGCCAATGGCTGGCTCGCCAAGGGACCTGCTGGCATGGAATACATCCCCGTGATGGTGGCAGAGCATGAGGTGCCCTTGATCGTGGGGGCCTATCAGATGGGCATTCGGGATTATGATGTGGAAAAGGCCTTTGAAGCCGTCAAAAAAATGCAGACCACGCCGGCCAGAAAGGTGGGCGGCGGATTTGCTGGGAACCGTGACCTGAAACCTTACCTGAAATATCATTATGTGCCCTATGACAAGGGGCGTTTTTCGAATTCGCTTGAGTACGCCTTTGATGACTGGACCGTGGCTCAGTTTGCAAAATCCCTTGGGAAACAGTCAGACTATGAGACGTTCATTGCGCGGGGGGCGTACTGGAAGAATGTGATTGATGCAGACACGGGCTATGCACGCATGAAAAAATCCGACGGCACCTGGTTTCCCGATTTTGATCCGTATCAATCAGGGCGGAATCATCATTATGTGGAAGGCAACGCGTGGCAGCTCACCTTCTTTGTGCCTCAAGATGTACCTGCACTCAGTGAAGCCATAGGCGTTGATCGGTTTATAGAAAGACTCAATTGGGGATTTGGGGAGAGCAATAAGTTACGTTTTAATGCACCCAATGATCAGTATTGGGATTATCCTGTGATACAGGGCAATCAGCAGTCCATGCATTTTGCCTTTTTGTTCAACTGGGTAGGGCGTCCCTGGCTCACACAAAAATGGAGTCGAGCTATTTGTGATCGATATTATGGGCATGGTTTATCCAATGCCTACTTGGGCGATGAGGATCAAGGGCAGATGAGTGCCTGGTTTATTATGGCCACGTTGGGCCTGTTTCAAACTGATGGCGGGTGTCGGGCAGAGCCTGTGTATGAACTTGGCAGTCCCCTGTATTGCAAAGTTGAGATCAATTTGGGCCAGCGCTATGGCAGGGGAGAGACCTTTGTGATCAAGGCAAACAAGGCGTCTCGCCTCAACAAGTACATTCAAAGTGCGAGCCTGAATGGCAAACCACTGAACTCTTTCTCTTTTCCTGCCAAAGAGTTGCTCAAGGGTGGTTCGCTTGAACTCGAGATGGGGCCCAACCCGAATGTTGAATGGGGCCTCAAGGCGTACTGAAAAAAATGCGTAATCCGTGTTTGGGCAAGACATAGTGACTGCACACATTTCAAAATTCTCATGGGCTGCGTTGTCGCCTGGTCTGTGGGCTTTGCCGCCTTGAACGAGACGATCGACGTGGTGTGCGCCTTGGGGGTGGTTTAATCTGGAAGGACGGCGAGTTGGAATGCATGGGCTGCTGGATTTCGACGCTGTCAAGTGACGGCAAACGCTCTTTGAGCCTGGCAATCGTCTCTGATCGAATGAGTTGGTCAGTTTCCATATTGAGCCCCTGAAGCACAGGAAGGTTACCTATTTGGTTGAGGGCTGCATCGGTGATGTGGCCGCGCAGCCTCAGGCTTTCGAGTTTTCTTAACCCCGCCAGACAGGCCAGATCGTTGCTCGTAGTACAATTCAAATTGCTGATGTGAAGACGCTTTAGAGCCTGTAGATTTCTAATATGAACCATGGCAGTTTCTGGATTTTGGTTACCCTGCAGGTCCAGCCATTCGAGATGACGCATGTTCGCTAGAAACGCCCAGTCGGAGCCCTGGAAAGGCAGGCCGGAAAGGGTCAGGGTTCTCAGGTTTGTCAGGGCCGACAGATTCAAGGGCGTTTCATCGATGTTTGAGCTTTTCTCTGAACGCATTCTGATACTGAGGGTTTTCAGGTTTGCTAAGCTATTCAAGTGATTCAGTCCTCGCTTGGTTACATCTCCGGAGAAACTCAGCGACTCCAATCTCTTCAACTTGCCAATGGATGCCAGGCTGCGTTCAGTCAAAAGGCGGCTACCAAGACTGAGTCCTAATTTCTTGAGATTCACGAGGGATTCGAAATGCGCTACGTCGTCATCTGACAGGTGTGCGCCCCGGATAGATCCGCAAAAGTTCAGTTCCTCCAATGAGTTCAGGGCGCCCAAGCAAGCTGCAGCATCACGGGTCTGATCGTCTGGCAAGGGCACCAAAACGACACTCAGAGATTTGAGATGATTGAGACTGCCAAGGGCTTTCATATTATCTGAAGTCAGTACCACGGGTTTTACAGACTCCAGTTGTGGCAAAGCCGTGAGAAACTGAGCGTCACTGATATTTGCGAATTCCAGTTTTCGTAGATGCTTGAGGGTCTTGAGCTGGGCCATTCCTGCAGGCGTGAAGTTGGTTGTCACGCGGATAAAGTACAATTCTTCCAGGCTGGTGAGTTTGGCAAGGGAAGCCAGCGTAGCGTCCGTCAGAGGCGTGTCATTACCCCAGAGGGTCAGGCTCTTGAGCCGTGTTAAGCCCTCCAGATACCGGATGTGCCGGTCGGTCAATCCCGTTGTCCCCCACAAAGCCAAACGCTCCAACCGAGGCAGATTGGCCAGATGAGCCAGACCGGAACCCCGTATTTTGCCCATGCGCAGCCTCAACCATCGCAGGTTGGGCAATTGCCCGAGATGGGCCATACCTGAATCCGTGGCAGACGTGTCGCAATCCAGATACTCCAAGGCAGGGAGATCCCTGAGCACAGCCAAGCCCGTGTTGCCCAAAGAGTATTCCCGCCCAAGTTCCAGGGCCTGGAGTGAACGCAAAGAGGTGAGAAGGACCATCTGTCTGTTGGTCACCCCTGTCATGTGCAAACTCAGGATACGCAGGCCCGTCAAACGGGAAATCGGTTCGAGAATCCGCGTGTCTGCATCCCTCCTGGAAATCGAAGAACTAACCCGAAGGCTGTACAGATCGTCCGGAGCCAGGCTTGACAGCCCGGACAGGTCCTCCGGCCCGATGACCAACCGGTCGTTCAGGAAGTCTCGTGACAGCTGTGATAGCCTGGGGATATCACTCTCAAGAGGGCGCGGCAGGACGACCAGTTGCAGGTTACTATCGACCGGTACTGTTAGACTACCCTGGGCTCGCCCCACGAAATCCCAGTCACCGGTCAGACAGACACGCACTGGGTCAAAGCCAAACGGATAAGAAAGATCTCGACCGGTTTCTGAATAGGCACTGCCCAGGCAGGGGTCTTCCATGGAAAGGCTCCCCATATATTGGTCCGCAGGGAAGTGCAGTATCTTGGCGGTGGCTGAGCTTCTTGATGTATCCGTTTCTGAAGGCATATCAGCGGTCAAGCCAGTGACTAATCCCCATGCCAGCACAATGATCATCCCCAGTCGCAGGTTTCTACTCACTGGAGCCAAGGTCACGATTCTCTGTTGAGATTGATTAATGTTTGTTTGTAACATGATTGATCTCCGTAAAAAGACTCGTAAGTCCGTTGCCCCTTGTCCCATCCTATCTGCTTATGCGATTCCCGGTGGGAGCCCCGGACTGGCTTGTGAACGATTAGTTGAGTTTTACATTTATTTTGCCAGCAAAACCATGTCCTACGGGCATGGTCAGAGTTGAGCCGCTTCGCGGGGCCTTTTTAATAGATTCCTCGACTGCGCTCGGGATGACAGGGTCGTATCCGACCGCCAATAATATATTCAAGGTGACTTTGTCATCCCGAGCTTGTCGAGGGATCTGTTTAATCAGTATCCGCGGTAGCGGATTCCATAATTGAAATCCCTTTCCGGGGTACATTGAAGCCATGTCCTCTGGGCAGGGTCGTTCACTTAACGTTTAGACTGTACAAATTAGGCAGACTGTTTTGAAGCTGCTGCCGAGCAGCAGCACTGATATCCTTGGATGAATTGATCCATACGTGCTGCAATCCATTCAACCCCTCCAACTTGCGGAGCCCGTTGTCTGTGAAGCTTCCAGTGACATTCAAGTGATTCAGCTTTGTCATGTTTGTGAGATAGGAAAGGGATGTGTCAGTCAAGTATCGGCTGCCAATGCCAAGCCTTTCCATATGAATCAAATCTTTTAGATGAGAAACGCCTGTGTCAGTAATCATGGAATGCTGCGCATAGGCCATTTGGAACCACTTGAGGTTTTTGAGGTGCTTCAAACACACCAGATCTTCATCGCTAAGGCTGTCATGGGAATCTCCTTTTTTCTGTGGCACCTTGAGCTTGAGTGTTAATTGCTCAAGCTTGGTTAATCCTGAAATGTCCATGCCTGAATTGTCTTGTTAACTTGTACAGGTCATCGCCTCTGAGCTTCAACAGTGGCGATAAATCACGAATGGCATGTTTGTTTACAGTCAGAGCGACGATTTTATGTGCTGGAATTAACACGTCACCCTGTGCTTCGCCGAGAGTTTCAGACTCTCCGTTCCATGTGCCATCAATCCAATGGGAAAAATGCGTGATTTCCCTTTTTATGCCAGCGTCTAGAACTGTGATCCTTCCCAGTGAACGGTCCGCAGGGAAGTGCAGGATCCTTGATTGACTATTCTGGGCAGAAACGGTGGCAATGAATCCATAAATAAACACAATAAACACTTCCACACGCATAATGTTTCTGGTCATGATCATGTCCTTTCCTATAAATGCGAAGTCGTGTCTCAGGGTCACCCATCATGGGACAGCATTCGGCTATGGCTGAGCCAGTGCAGCAGTGGCTTTGCCGGGTGAAGTCCCTTCATAGACAACGCGGAGTGTCTACCACAGACATAGTCCTTTCATACTGGTATTCAACCCCTCTTTGCCCTGGTCCAATCAAAGTCGGTTCCAATAAAGCTGCTCAGTAGCTGTACAAAGATTCCTCTGGCTGGCTGGATCCCTTCGCAGCCTTGATCTGGGCTTCTCTAAACAGTTTTGGCAGCATTTCTCTGAGCAGCCCAGGCAGAATTCGCTGCAGCTCTTTTCTAACTTCAGCAGAAATATTGGTTGGTATAGCCTCGTTACCCAACATGCCCGGTTCTTCCAATGGCTCTGGGGGTAAGCTAAGGGCACCGCCAATCATGCCGCCGCCCATACCCATACCACCCATCATACCTCTATTCCTGGGCGGTTGTGTGTCTGCAGGTGGGGCAGAGTCAGAACGTGAACTACCGCCCATCATCATAGCTCCCTGGCCACCCCTCATCATGCCTCTGTTTCTGGCGGGTTGTGCGTCAGTAGGTGGGGTAGAGTCAGAACGCAAACCACCGCCCATCATCATACCTTCTGGAGCTCCAGGGTGTCTGTCAGAGGACTGTGCTGGACCAGAACCAGGAACACCTGCCATCATCATGCCCCCAATACCGCCTGGTTGCTTATGAGGGCGCACTGCAGGTTGAGAACTGACATCAGAGGGCTCAGGCTCTAATTCCTCAGAGACAGACATGCCTCCCATCATCGCGCCAAATACAGGTTGATTTTTCCGAGGTTGTGTGGCACCAGGTTGTTTTAGTCCCAGTTGAACCTCTCTTCTATGCAACGCATCAAGCTTCATCTGGATTAACTGCTGTAGTGATTCGATTTCCGCTTTCATTATTTGAATTTCGGCGATATCCCTTGAAGTCTCCGCCGGAGTCTTCTGGATTTGAGCGCGCGCCATGGGCAGCAGAAATACTGCCATTAGAAACAGGGATGCCAGTCCAATGATTCCGATATTCTTTGTGTGGGGTGTTGGTCTATTCAACATGATTTTGATCCTTTCGGTTAACAAATTAGTTGATTCCATGACGCCGATCAATCGAAGCCCATGCATCGGTTTGTCAAACGTCCATGCAGCAATCTTGAGTAGCGTACGAGGATATACCTCGCCCGTTTTCTTCCCCAGGATCACCAGCACCGCCTCATCCACGGCCAGTTCACGTACTCGCCTGATTGTGGCATTGGCCAGCCATAAGAGAGGATTATAGAAATAGGCTACCTGCAGAATGGTCTGTAAAAGCTTCACCCAAATGTCACCACGTTGGATGTGCATTAGCTCGTGAACAAAAATAGTTTTTAGCTCCCTGGTCCCCAGACTATGTTCGAGCGTTCGTTCGGGAAGGAGCACCGTCGGTCGGAAAAGGCCATAGACTGCGGGAGTTGGAATAATGGGTGATACTCGAAGCTCAACCTGTCTGCCATTAAGCACTTGCTTACGGCACATTAATCCTGTTGAGTCTATGAAACTCTTAGCGCACTCATTGACAAATTCGACGAACAACCACATACGCATCTCCCGGCACGATGTTTCTAAGTTCTTTTAATCGAATAGCTGAATTACTGACTGTTGGTTGATAGAACTACTTCTTTCCTTTCTTGTCGCGTTTCTGGTGGATCAACATTTCCAAGTGTTTCAGTTCATCCTTTGAGAGTGAGTTTTCATCTACAAGAAACTCAATGAGCGGGCTAAAAGCACCTTGGAAGGCCCGCGCAGCAGCTCGCATAAGCTCTGCTCTTTGTGCCTGAATTCGTTTAATGGCAGGGCGGTAGAGAATCATTTTTCGAATACGCTCTGTTTCCAAAAAGCCCTTGGCCACCATTCGGTCTATCAGGGTTTTGACTGTGCTGTAGGCCCATCCCGTTTGCTCTGCAAGTTGCTCCTGGACGTCCGGCGCAGTACAGTGCTTTTGGTTCCAGACAATTTCCAGAATGGACCATTCCGCTTCAGTCAGTTCATATTTCTTTCTCATCAAAACCCTTTCAAGTGCTGTTGGAGTAGATGTTACACTACAGGTGTAGTGAATGCAACACAAAATATGAGAATAAAGTGGATATTTTCAAAAACACCTTCTGTGTGGCAGTTTTGCGTAAGAAAACCATGTCCTCTGGGCATGGCCAGAATCAATAGGCTCTGCCACTTGATATAAAAGCATCTGTCATCGCGAGGCACGAAGCGATCTTCCTTTGTTTATCGATTTTTAACAATTTCAGAAATCTTGAAATACCTGTTTATGCTTTATCCGTGGCAAATGGTTTTGGAGTGACGCAAAATGATGTTTCAAAAGGCTGGAAATTTGCTAGACTATCGCTATGAAAAGACCAAGAAGAATTGCCTTGAAGGCTGGTTACTGTGAAAACCCAGACCGTGGTCCTGTTAGTTTTTGGCGGTATCGATTTGCCACGTTGTTGTTCGACGGCGGCTTTAAACCTCAGCAGGTCCCATACTATTTAGATCCATGTGCGGTCTCAAAATTTCCTGGCCACATTAAAGGGAGTTAATGCATGAGTAGTTTAGACTATGCCATTATTGGTGGATACTTTGCGATTGTGATCGGTCTGGGGTTCTGGTACCAGAAAAAGGCCTCACAAAACATCAAGGCCTACTTTCTGGGCGGCAACTCCATGCACTGGCTGGCCCTGGCCATGAGCGGGTCCGTGGCGACCTTTGACATCACAGGCACTATGTGGATCGTGTCGATTTTGTTTGTGCTGGGTATGAAGTCCATGCTGCACCACTGGATGTGGGGCTTTATGATGGGGGCGTTCTTTCTGGCCTATATGGGTAAGTGGGTGCGACGCTCCAAGGTGGTGACAGCCGCCGAATGGATGGAGACCCGATTTGGGGACGATGCGGGGGGACGTCTGGCACGCACTGCCTATGCCCTCATGGCCGTGATTACGCTGACCGGCTTTATCGGGTATGCATACCAGGGGATCGGCAAGTTTGCCTCTGTGTACATTCCCATTGAGAATCTGGCCAACCATGTGCCTTGGCCTTGGCTCCAAGATCTGGTGACGTATTTCCCAGTCGATTGTCTGGCCGTGCTGGTGATTGGAGTCACAACATTATACGTGATTTCCGGCGGTCTCTACAGTGTGGTAATTACCAATGTGATTCAAACGGCCGTGCTGACGATCGGTGGTTTGTTTATTGCCTATGTGGCCTGGTCCAAATTGACACCGGAGATGCTGTCGCAACTCCCCGCAGGGTGGGATAGCCTAAGAATTCCCTGGCGTATTCCGGAGCTGGCTGGCACAGAGCACGCCAGTTTCGAGTTTTTTGGGGCTCTGGTGATCCTGTGGGTGATCAAGGGACTGTTTCTCAATGCCGGGGGACCGGCCCAGATGTACGACTTTCAATTTTTCCTGTCTGCACGTAGTCCGCGAGATGCCGCCAAATTGGGGGCAGCCTGGAGTTTCTTTCTGATTATTCGATGGGCCATGACCCTGGGTATTGCCTTGCTGGGGCTCCTGGCTATGTCAAATGTCACGGACCCAGAGCAGGTGATGCCGATTGTGCTGCTGGAATTCATGCCCATGGGGATTCGAGGGATTGTGATTGCCGGTCTCTTGGCGGCTTTCATGTCCACGTTCAGCTCGACAGTGAACAGCGCAGCGTCTTTTGTGATTCGCGACTTCTGGCAGAAATATGTGTTCCCTGATGCCTCTCAGGCACATCTGATCCGGGCCAGTCGTCTGGCCACCGTGTTGATCGTCTTTTTTGGCGTTCTCATCGGTACGCGGGCCGAGTCCATTCACGAGATATGGGATTTTTTGATGATGTCCCTGGGGGCAGGTGTGATCCTGCCCAATATCCTGCGATGGTACTGGTGGCGAATGAATGGCTGGGGCTATGCCCTGGGCACGTTCGGCGGCATGGCCCTGTCCGTCCTTCCATTACTGGTGAGCGGGCTTTCCATGTTTATCGTCTTTCCCTTAATCTGTACGGCGTCACTGGTTCTCAGCGTGGTGGGGTCCCTGGTGACGCGGCCTGTGGAGGAATCCACACTGATCGCTTTTTACCGTTCAATTAGGCCCTTCGGACTTTGGAGGCCGATTCGTGATAGGGCCGCGTTGTCTCGGGCCGAATTGAGTCTATCGTCTGAGAGTACCTCTCGTACGTTATTTAATGTGGTGGTGGCCATGGTCGGGATTCACGGTCTGTATCTGTTTCCCATGTATCTGGTGGGCCACTGGTATGCCAAGGCTGCGGCCTGGCTTTCCGTGGCTGTAGTGGCCATAATCGTTCTATCGTTTACCTGGTATCGACATTTGCCGGAGGATCACAATGACTAAACTGAATTGGACCCTATTATTGACTGTTTCACTGTTATGTACCCTGGCCCCTGCGACGGAGCCCCTGTGGACCGTGGGGGTTCAGGATAAAACCTATGCGGAGTTTGCCGGCGTGGGTCAGATAGACCAGTATCCACAACTGTTTGGCGAGCCTGTGGTCTTTGAGGTTGGCAAGAGTGCCTCAGAGACCGACTGGCCCTTTATCCATCCCTCCACGTCGGATGCCTGGGCCGGGAGCCAATCCCACGCCTTTACTCTTCAGTTTGATCTGGCATCGGATCTGGCCCCTTGGTACGAGTTGAGCATTCACCTGGTATCTGCACAGGGCGCAGCACCGCCTGAGATGTCCTTGACGATCAATGGGCAGCCTTTTAAACAGACCGTTCAGACGCAGGCCGGTCCTGGCGATGCCGTCCTGTCAGACCCGGCTAAGGGGCGGCCTCAGTCCCATGCATTCCTATTGCCAGCTGGCCTGTTGGTCTCAGGGACCAATCGTGTGGCCATTGTCACCAAGGGGTCGTGGTTACTGTATGATGCCATCGAATTTCGCGAGGTGCACAAGGCCCAGACCGTGACCGGTCTCAAGACTACGGTGATGCCGGGTTGGTTCAAGACAGCGGACGGTTTGGCTCGCAAGCTTCGCGTGGAATTTACCGAGGGCTATCTGATGCAGCCTGCCGTGATAAAGGTGGCATGGCAAAATAAAACTTGGGCGCAGATTCTCGATCCCGATGATCAGATCTTATCCCATACCGACATTTTGGTGCCCATGGACTATACGGAAATACCCCTGCCTGCGACTGTGACATTAACGCAGGAAAACCAACCGATCACTCAGGTCGTCACCATTGAACCGTATCGCAAGTGGGAAATCCATCTGGTACATCAGACCCATCTGGACATTGGGTACACGCATTCCCAGCCCGACGTGCTGGCATTGCAGGTGCGTCAGCTTAAGGAGGCCATGGACCTGATTGATGCCTCAAAAGCGTATCCACCTGAGGCGAGGTTCAAGTGGCATCCTGAAGGCATGTGGGCTGTGGAGGAATTTTTACGCACAGCCTCTGCCCAGGAAAAAGCAAGATTCATTGAGGCCACACGCCATCAGGATATTCATCTGGATGTCATGTACGCCCAGGCCATGACCGGTCTCTATTCCGAGGAAGAACTGTTTGAACTGATGGCCAGTGCCAAACGCTACGAACGCCAATACGGTGTCACCATAGATTCGGCTATGCAGTCGGACGTGCCTGGCTACACCTGGGGCCTGGTACCTGTGCTGGCCCAGTGCGGTGTCAAGTACATTTCGGTGGGACCGAACAGTGGTCACCGGATTGGCCACACCTTTGACTGGGCAGACAAACCCTTTTACTGGGTGTCACCCTCGGGCAAAGAGAAGGTCCTGTTTTGGATGTGCGGCAAGGGGTACAGCATGTTCCTGCGGAGTGGCGTGGCCCAATATCATGGGCTGGCAGACAACCAGTTGCTCAAGTATATGGATGAAGTGTACAGCTATCTGGACCAGCTTGATCAGAAAGAGTATCCCTATGAGATGCTCATGCTGCGCTATGCTATTGGCTCGGACAATGGTCCGCCAGACCCGACACTCAGCGATGCTGTCAAGTATTGGAACGAACGGATGGCCTATCCCAAGCTGATCATCACCACCAATAGCCGTTTTCTCAAGACCTTTGAACAGGCCCATGGTGACAGCATTCCCGAGATGTCCGGGGACTTTACCCCATACTGGGAAGACGGCGCTGCCAGCACCTCTGCGGATACATCGCTAAACCGCCGCACTGTCGAGCGTCTTGTCCAGGCTCAGACCCTCTGGTCCATGCTTCAGCCCAAGCTGCCTTTGCATGCCAAGGTGGATGCCGCCTGGGAAAAACTGATCATGTACGATGAGCATACCTGGGGGGCGTGGAACAGTATCTCAGCACCGGATGATAACTTTGCCGTGCAGCAGGCCCAGTACAAACAGCGGTTTGCCCTGGACGGTCACGATATGACCGAAATGATTCTTACCGAGGTTCTGGCAACTGTGTCGAAAGACGAGTCCAGTGTGATTGAAGTGATGAACACCCATGCCCAGGTTCAAACCGGTCTTGTGCGTGTCCCGGCCCAACAGTCCACAGCGGGTGATCGCGTGGAAACAGCCAACGGTTTCGCAGTAGTGTCACAACGGCTGGCCTCAGGTGAACTGGCCTTCCGAGCGCAAGACGTTCCTGCATTTGGCAGCCGACGATTTCGGATAAAACGGGGCAGGGCCCATCGCGGCGGGGAGGTTTTGGCGGGCGTGACTACCCTGAAAAACGGACGGGTGTCCGTGAGGATCGATCGTGAGACCGGTGCGATCCAGTCGCTGACCTGCGCAGACATCGCGTCTGATCTGGTGGATACCAGTCAAGGCCGTGGTCTCAACGACTATCTGTACATCCTGGAGCGTGACGCGGACAAGAACCGCCACCGTATTGAGGGCCCGGTCAAGGTCTTTGTCGAAGATGCCGGCCCTCTGGTCGGGACTTTACGTATTGAATGTCGTGCCCCCGGCACCCATTCGCTGACGCGTCGCATCTGCCTGGTGGATGGCGCCGATACTGTGACCTTGACCAACATCATAGACAAACGCCAGGAAAGGCGTCCCGAGAGTGTGTCATTTGACTTTCCCTTTAATGTGCCTGGC
>Ga0307990_1001451_pt1 | contig 19976 bp, 12 predicted proteins | sample EllFjometagen129_FD_203168 | JGI IMG/M metagenome (GOLD analysis project Ga0307990, IMG submission 203168) | Marine microbial communities from Ellis Fjord, Antarctic Ocean - #129 | ecosystem: Environmental > Aquatic > Marine > Unclassified | place: Southern Ocean | collected 2014-10-08
AAAGATTGCAATCACTACAAAACAGATGAGCGGCAATACAAAGGAGGCACGTGTACTGGACAGGGTCATAAAGCCCAGGTTAAACGCGTCCATATCCATGATGGCTGCCTGCATGGGCGGCATAAGGCATCCGCCGCCAATGGCCATAATCAGACCAGCAGCGCCAAGCTTGGCATCGTCGCCCAACCCCTTGAGTGCAATACCGTAAATGGTTGGGAACATGAGAGACATACAGGCCGACACGCCAACCAGGCAATACAATCCAAGCATCCCCTGGATAAAGATCACACCGCCAATGAGCCCAAATCCGCACGAGGCCAGCGTCATGAGCAAGCCGCCCGGACTGAAGAATTTCAACAGGAAGGTACAGACAAAACGACTACTGACGAAGATGGTCATGGCCAGAATGTTGTAGTTTTGGGCCGTGGCCTTTTCCAGACCCAATTCATTGACACCATACTGAATCACGAAGGTCCAGCACATGATTTGAGCACCCACATAAAAAGCCTGCGCCACAACACCTTCCAGATATTTTCTATTCTTCCCCAAGCGACCTAATGTGGGCCCCACATTCAGGGCATTGTCATCTTCACCCTCTATATGAGGAAAACGGGAGATGGCAAAGATGACCAGAACACCAAGTACCACAATGCCTAAAATGGTATAGGGACCAATGATGACATTCAAATCTGCCTGGCGTATGTCAGCAAGCTGAACACCAGAATCCTGGGTCAAAGCCGACACAGTGTTGGCTGGGATCGAAGCCAAGAGACCTTGAGCACCTTTAATCGCATTTATGCTAGGTGTCAACTGAGGCCCTAGCTCGCGTTTAAGAAGCTTGAAATCCTCGGAAGTTGCAGACCCAATAGACTCACTGATTTGATCTTCCACCTCTTCAAGAGATTTAACAGCAGCCTGAACCAAGGGTTGAGTTTTTATCTGGAAATCCGGAACCGAAGAAACCAAAATCTGCCCTTCTTCGTACGCAAGTCGCGTGGAGTCCAGCACAGCCCGACTTCCCGCAAAACCTTCATTAAGCTTCTGATTCTCTGCCTTGAAGGCGTCTATTGCAGCGGCCACTTCAGGATCCTTCTTGATCCTCTGCACCAGGCCTGCCAAAAGCTTGGGAGATTTCTCCTGGGTGGCATCCAGATCCTTTTTGAGCTGAACAGCCTGGACACCCTTCACAAGGTCGAGACAATCCAGGGCCGTATAAGCTGCGACAATATTGCTTTGAATAATCTCAAAATCCTCCGCCACCAAATCCTTTTCCGAGTTTAGCGTTGCCTGGGAGGTCTCAACCAAGCCTAGGCTTTCATCATAGATCTGGGCATATTGGGGCGTGCCCTTGGAAGACTCCTGTATTTGGCGTCTCCCCGTCTCTGTGGTTGGATTCAAACTCACAAGAATCACCTGGCTGGCAATGAGCATACCCGTGATCGATCCCATCGGATTAAAAGACTGTGCAAAGTTCAAACGCCTCGTGGATGTCTCTTCATCGCCCAGGGACAGAATAAACGGATTGGCACTGGTCTCCAAAAACGACAAACCACAGGTCATGACAAAATAGGCAAGCAAGAATGACCAGAATGCCATCATCCATCCCGAGGGGATGAAGAGAAGGCAGCCTGTGGCGTACAGGGTGAGCCCCACCAGGATGCCTGCTTTGTAACTATACCGCTTAATAAATAGAGCGGCCGGAATGGCCATCACGCAGTACCCACCGTAAAAAGCGAACTGCACAAGTGAACTCTGAAAATTGCTGATCAAGAGAATGTTCTTAAAGGCCGCCACCATGGGATTGGTAATATCATTGGCAAACCCCCACAATGAAAACAGAAATGTCACCAGAATGAAGGTACCCAGAAGATTCCGAGGTACCAAGGGGATGGATTTCTTGCCATTTGTACTTTCAGCCATGTAAGACACCTTTCAATGAGCCTGAATAACTTGATTCCTGGCAAAGCTTACCGGATTTCCGGAGAAAAGACAACTGCACATTACTGATTTTACCCAATCCAATGAGCGCCAATAATCTCAAAAAAACTTCCGGCCATTCTAGTGAGGGCCAAACTCAATTGCAAGCTATTTTGTATCAAACGAGCGTTCGCCAAACCATCGCCTAAAAAAGACTTGCCGTATCGCCTTTTGCTCTGTACCCTATGCGTATGGATCCGGTAAAGCGACGACTTGAAATCCTGGAAACACAGCTTGTCTCCCGCCCCCCCCTAGATATCTTGTCGGAACGTATACCGTTGCTCTTACCCGCGATGTGTCTTGTCCTGGGGATTGTGATTCAATCATTCATGGTTTGGCCCAAATCTGTTTGGCTTGGCCTGATGATAGGGTCACCCGCCTTTCTGCTTTCTCACAGGCCGCATCGCTTTATGCTTCTGGCCTGCGCCACAACAATGGCGTTGGGCAGCCTTAGATTGATCACCTACACACATCTTCCGAGCACCGACATTTCATACGCCGTCCTGGACCAAGAGACGCCAGCTACGCTCACAGGTCGTATCATCAGCACACCCAAGCTGACCAGAACTGATTGGGAATATGCCTCTTTTTACCCCACTGCCCCAGGCCAGTCATTTGATCTGGCCGTAGAAGGCGACTACACAGGGATTGTTCGTGTGTATGCAGCAGAACCCATCGATCCCCTCACACTCGGCACACGCATCACGCTCCATGGCCGCGTGAGCCGATTCTCTCCAGCTGCCAATCCCGGGCAATTTGACATGGCAAAACACGAGGCACGTCGCAACTGTTTTGTCACCGCCTTCATAAAATCACCACTCAGTGTCGAAATCCTCCCAGATGCGCCGCCTCTGTGGCTTCGCCTACTCCGCGTCCGCAGTCGCACACAGCACTATATCGCCCAGTCCTTTATCAAGCCCGACCAGGACATCTCGGCCAATGCTTCACTGCTCCAGGCCTTACTCCTGGGCATGCGAACCGACGTGCCGAATTCGATACTCCAGGACTTCCAAACCACTGGCCTTCTCCATCTCATCAGCCTATCTGGTCTGCACGTGGGCATCCTTGTATCCATGGTCTGGGTCATTGGCCAGTGCCTGGGCCTGCTAAAACCGGGAAGATCCGTTTTGTGCTTGCTCGTATTGGCCGGATTTCTCTGGCTCGTGCCATTACGATCAGCCACAATGCGTGCCGGGCTCATAGCAGGATTGTTTTGTACTGCCATCTTGCTCAAACGAAAACCGCAGCCTCTGAACATGCTAAGCCTCGCAGCCCTGATCCTGCTATTGATTCGGCCCACGCAACTCTTTGAAGCAGGCTGGCAATTGTCTTTTAGCAGCGTCCTGGGCATCCTGCTGATCAGTGCGCGTCTTGACACATGGAGCCATCAATGGCTCCTGGCATATTGCCCCATACCCAAAACACGTTTGTGGCGTATCCTACATCATCTACTACGTTCCCTCTTGACACTTCTGGCTGTGGGTCTTGGCGCCTGGTTGGGCAGTCTTGCCATTCTCGCCTATCACTTCTACAGTGTCACGCCTTTTAGTGTCCTGTATACGCTCGTGGCCCTGCCGCTGGTGACCGGCATTCTGGTCTTTGGCTTCCTGCATATCCTTTGTTTTCTGGTGTGCCCCTTTGTCACGCCATTGACCCTGTTGATTCTGCATGGCCTGTGCAGTGGTCTGATACACATAGTGCACGGACTCAGCCAGATTCCGGGGTCTCGTCTCCTCATCGGCCACATTTCCTGGGTGCCTGTATCGCTCTATTATGCCTTACTGCTACCTGGTTTACTGTGGAAAAAAAGGAGGATGAATGTATGCCTATTGGCCGCCTCAATCATCCTGCCATTCGTATGGATTCAATGGCCCAGGGTATGGCGTGATGAAGCGGCACGCTTGGAACTTACCTGCCTCAGTGTGGGACATGGCCAGAGCCTTGTCCTACGAGCCCCCAACAACCACACCTATATCTTTGATGCTGGCTCTTTGTATCAGAAGGATATTGGAAGACGCATTGTATCCGCCTACCTTGACTACAAGAGACTATCAAAGATAGACGCGATTGTTGTCAGCCATAATGACGCGGATCATATGAATGGTATCCCGGAAATTCTCCAGCATTGCCGTGTTGAGCACGTGTATGCGCCAGCGCTGCTCATGGATCAGGCCGAAAAAGACCAAGGCCCTGCGCCCTGGCTCTTGCAGTATCTGCGAAAAAAACAACGGCGTTTTGAAATGCTCCCCACAATACTAAAACCCTGCAAAGATCTCACCATCCAGCAACTCTGGCCTGATTCCACCACGACAACCGCTCACCTGAGTGACAACAATGCCTCACTGGTCCTTCTGGTTACCTATCAAAGCAGAACGATTCTTCTCACATCCGACATAGAACAGTCCACCCAGAACTGCCTGATCGAACGATATCCCAATCTTCATCCAGACATCCTCTTAGCACCCCACCATGGATCGCTCAACACTCTGGAAGGCCACTTCCTGGAGCGAATTGCCGCCAAGACCATTTTGTGTAGTTGCAGCAGACAATCCTTCGAGCGAAACCGTGTCATCAACACATCAACCACATATCACACCCCAATCCAGGGTGCTATTACGCTTCAAATGGATGAACAAGGCAAAATCAAGACAGAGTTTACCCTGGGCTTGTAGGGTTCACTGTTGAATGCCTCGGGAACCCATACCTTTTCTTTGTGCATTGAAGCGACATGTCCATCGTAAAAGGCAAAATTGGCCTGGCCGTTATGCGCATCCTGACAAGGTACATTCCAGTCATTGAATGTGCTGGCATACACCCCATTGGCAATGGCCAGTGAATGAAGATTATTGGAGCAGACGATCTTACGACCCTGATCACGAGCCCGATTCAGAGCGGGCATAAGGATACCCATCAAAACAGCGATTACGGCAATGACCACAAGCAACTCAATCAGTGTAAAACCGAAGCGTTTCATTTATCAACTCCTCAAGACAACCTGGCCATAGACAACGAATACGCCGTCAAAGCATCACAGAGTCTGATGCCATGACGGCGAATTCAACTCAATAACGCAATACAATTTGTGGAAATCGATGCATTCCACTTTAGGGTATTGCAAATTGAATGTCTAGATCAAATTACCTGGGATTTCACCGCACCGTTTTTATCAATACAGCATCTCCATCAATCCACAACAACACATCGGCATCAAAGGCAATACTACCCTGGCGTCCTTGATTTGCGAGTCTTTCTGCCAGTTTGAAGTAGGCTTCAGAGCCAAACTCGATGACACAATCAGGTTTGACATCCGGCCCTTTGTTTGTGAGGCGACTGTCGACCCAGCGACCATTCTTATTAAAGAAGGCCAGATCATTGATCTGTTGCACGTTGGTAATCCGCACACGCTGGAGATTTTCGTCCAAAAATGAATTGTCAAAGTTGAGCTTGGTTTGCATTTTCTGGGCTGAAAGATTACTGCTCTGATTACTACCACCCATACCCGATCGAACACGCATGGCCCGGCTTTCAAACAACCGACCGGCTTCCCGATTAACACGCACCCTGTCATGCAGGTTTGTGCCCTCTCGAGCCAGGAATGCCGTGTATTCCGTGAGAATCCCAAATTCGGTGGACAACCTCACGATCTCATCGGTCAGTTCCTTGACCTTGGTATCGTGACTTGATGCCGAAGAATCAGCCCCCATCTGTCGAATCAGATCAATCAATTCAGCAATCTTGCGGCTGGCCCATAGACGGGGCACAAAACCGTTGCGAGCATGGGCTTTTTCGAAATCAAATGAAAAGCGATAGGACTTGGGCTTGCCCAATGCGTTGCCTTTTATTTCAAAGGTTAAAGGCGCGTCACCCACATACTGCCCCAGGAGCACCAATTGATCGTTCTCAAACAGGTCCGGCAATACGGCAGGCAAGATGTCACGTGTTCGCCCAAGAGCCTGGGAACCATCCTTTTCAGAGAGTGCCAATGTGGTGTCCGCCAGGACTGGCCCGCTCAACCTCTCAAAAACCTGGCCCACCTTGGCTTCCACATCTTCTTTGGGCAGGACAGTTTCAGCCTTGCCTCTGGACACCTCGGCCAGCCTGTCCAGCAATGGCGCATTGACATCAAAACCCACGCCAATGGTAAACACACGGCGTTTAAACGGATTTGACTTTTTGACCAACTCACGAATGGCCAGTTCAGAGGTCTGCCCCACAGTGGGCAGACCATCTGTCAAAAACAGAATAATGGGCAGCATCCCCTCCGCTGGTTGCTGCCCAAGTGCGGTCTTCAAGGCGTCATATATATTGGTACCACCTGTGGCTGTAATGCCTTCTATATACTTTCGTGCAGCCTCTTCAGTCTTGTCCGTCTTGATCACGGGCGTCTCTGAAAAACGTTCCACATTGTTGCTGTAGGCCAACACATTGAAGGCCTCACCCGGCTTGAGCCCGGCAATCACCTGCAATGCCGCCTCTTTGGCCTGCTTGATCTTCTCATTCCGCATACTGCCGGACCGGTCAATCACCAAGGTGACTTCGCGTTTTTGAACCTCTACTTGATCAGAAGCATGTGCTGGAATCCCGGCCAAAAGCAGAAAATAGCCACCGCCAACCTTCTTGTCTGGATAGGCAAACAGAGACGCAGTCACGCCCTCTTTCTTGGTTAAATAGGAAAGGCGAAAAACACCCGGTTGTTTCTGAGAAGCCACATCAACCTTGACAGAGACCTTCTTGCCTGATTCACGGTGCGTATAGACCTGGTGACTGGGGCAATACACTGTAGAAATGCCCTGCTTGGACTTAATGGTCGCAGAAATGGCCCAGGGCACATCATACGCCAGAGATTCAGTACGCGGCAGCACATAGTCCACCCGATTGCCCTGAACCTCCAGCAGATGTTCATACGTCAAACGCACCTTCTGCCTGCCACGCGGCTCAATGGGAAACACGCTGGATTGAATGAGGTTATACCCGACAAACTCCACCAATGCCGGATCTCGCATTTTGGCAACCAGCCCTTGATAAATGCGTCGTGCTTCTTCCTTGGGCAGCACCTTGGCGGTAATCTCGCCATGGGGTCCATCATAGGCAAATCCGCGAACCACCGCCCCTTCCGGCACAGGCATGATCACCTGAGCCTCTTGACGTCGATTTGTCTGGTTTTCCAAGGAAAACTCTACCGTGGTCGTGGCCGTCATCTCCAGGATGTCAATGCGCACGTCCACGTCTGTAATCTTCACGGCCCGGTCTCGATCCACACGGATGCCATACGACCGAATTGATGGCATGATAATGTTGGAAATCTCAGGCCGGATCCTTATATGACGGGGCTGAGCCATGACCGACTGAGCCAGCAAGAATAACCCCACAAAAACAAGACTTCTTTGCATCTTCATAATACTCTCCTTAAAGCAAACAAGGTTCATATGTTCCACACATAGAATAATACGTCTGCCAACAGGCAGATCTAAGTAAATAGTTTGTAAAAACCAAAAATCTCGCCCAATATCCAATTTCCCAGTGCGCATCCCCCCTGAATTACGTCGATACTCATAGATTAGCAATACAGCATTCTCAGATGGATACAGACTACAATGGAAGACATAGACATGAACGCGACACGCTTTAAATTATACAAAGCCTTGGCTCTGCTGTTACTAAACGCCCTGGTCTTGTCCGTATTATTTGCAAGTACCGCCAATGCTCAGTTTGTTGTGCAGCCCATGCAGCACAAGAAAACCCTATCGCCTGGGATGACTGACACGATAACCTTTACTTTGACCAATAAAGGCGAAACCCCAGTCCAGGTGCGTCCCACTGCCATTGATATTGCCAGAAATAAAAACAACGAATGGCAGGTTGTGAAATCAAGTACGCCAGAGACAGAAGCAGGCCACACGTCTGTCCAATCGTGCAAAACTTGGCTTTCATGGCCACATACGGCCGATAACTTGATTACAGTGCCTGCCAAGAAGAAAAGTACAGTCAAGGTTTCGATTCAGATCCCCTCAGACGCCAATGGTAAGTATCAGGCCGCCATGATGTTTGCACTGATACCATTACCTGACGCACAGATCAAAATAAGATACGATTTTGTGGTCCCCATTGAATTGAAGGTTTTGAGTCCCGAGGAATTGGCGTTTGAAAGCACACCCAAATTGTATCATTCCATTGCGCCAGCTCGAATTGATCTCGAAGGCAGACCCGGCCAAATATTGACTACAACGCTGACTCTTTATAAGCCTAGTTACAAACGTTTCAAAATGGATAAAGACCTCCCCACATCGGTATCCCTGAAGGCAATTGACATTTCTGATATCAACGAGTTGAAGTCACCAAGTTCATCCCCGGCAACCTCCTGTGAATCTTGGCTGACTTGGTCCACATCAGGCCAGCAGGACACGTTCTCCATGGAACCAAATAAACCGACTCAAATCCCAGTCTCTGTTGAAATTCCCAAAGAGGCAAGCGGGGTATACAATTCAGTGCTTCAGGTGGTTCTGATGCCTCCTGTAAAGACAGAACCCATCGCAACGAGATACTTGATAGATATTCCGGTACAGGTGAGTGTCGGTGAAACACCCACACAAAAACCTCATAATCAAGACAACATACTGATTTACAATACAGGCAGGTATGATCTGCAGCAAGATTCTGCGCTGGGAGATCCATTTTACTCATACTCTGGAGAGAATTACATTGAAACAGTAACACCTTTTCCAACGCAAATTACCGCTTCAATGAAAGCATTATCTCCTGCTAAAGGCGACTGGACATGCTGCGCTATGCCCAAATTGGTTCAAAACCATGCAAGAGTTAAGCTCAATTTCTTAGTGAAAAAATTGGATATTGACAAACTTCCAGCCAGCAATCATGTACTCCTTGCTGAACTGGAAATCAAATTGATCCCCCAAACTAAATTCTAACCGAAGTTTTAGAAACTGCATGAACATAAGTGGTGGGACATAGGGCACAGTGTCAACAACGCATTCTCTTCTGAAAACTGTCTACTGAAAACTGCATACCACAGGGCTTTCTGAAAAAGTCCTGTTCTGATCATTCCTCTTTTTGAGGTATGGCCTTGATGGCCTGATCCATAATGGGTTTGATGTCTGTGATGGGCAGAATCATGGGACGTATGGAGCTAGGGCCGAGAGCAGGGTTGAAGCGCGTGATCCACAGGCCGAGCAATTGACCCGCCTCATTAAAGGCCGGTGCACCTGGGACACCATCTTTGGTGTAGTAATAGGTTCTGGGTTTGGTAATGACTGACGAAATATACCCGGGGACGGCGATGAGCTGGCGGTTGTAGGCTTCTTCAAGGCGTCCCATCGTCAGGACGCGATCCATGATCTGGGCTTTACCATCCCCCTCTACAGGAAGCACGGTAAATGGCTTGTGGTCTTTGGCTTCCTCCTGATCCGGCAGGACGAAGGCCAGATCAAGGTCTGGATCTTTGAAGATGAGTTTGCCTTCCATTTCTGTCCCATTTTGGAGTGTGATGACAACATCGCCAACTGAGATTGAAGGAGAGGCCTCTGGATCGCGACGACGAATGGCCGCAGTAATCAACTGGCTCTGGTCGAAGTAATGCAGTGACAGCATGGTGAGTCCAGATTTGTGGATCATGATACCCAACGAGTCTCCGCGTTTCTCTTGCTCCCCATGGTTTGGGATATCTATTGTGGTGGTAGCGCCAACCCACACCAAACCTGATCCATATTTCTCCACCACCATTTTGGCATTTCTTTGATAGCTTGCCTCGTCTGCAAGACAAGCACATGCCATCATGGTCATACATACTACAAATAGGTTTATGATACGCATCATAAAAGTCCTTTAGTTTGACTCGTCTCGATTAATTTTGACTTCAACATACTGGGTATAGATCCCGCGTTGCATAAAGAACACCAGGCTGTCGCCTGTTTTTTCCTCAGACTTTTCAAGCACGTCTTGGACATCTTTGACGGTGGGCGTATTGTGCCCCTCAATGGACAGGATCAAATCCCCAGGCGTGATACCAGCCAAATCAGCCCAGCCTGCTGGCAAGACACGTTCCACATAAACACCCCGCTGTTCCGGTTCCAATTGCAGGTCGACATAATCCCTGAATGCCATATCCCTGACTGTCAGTTCGAGCAGTTTACTCTCATAGCGATCCTTTTGGAATGTGGTATCTTGAGCCACCTCAAGCTCAACCTCCACGGTCAGTCGCTTACCTTGCCTCAACAGTTCAACAGCCACCTTCGATCCCACAGGATACTGTCTGACCATCTGATTCAGGGACTCTGTGTCACCCACATTGGACGCGGCAATAGTGGTGCCATCCAGCTTGAGCAGAATATCACCAACCTGGATGCCTGCCTTTTCAGCAGAACGATCTTTGAAAACCTGGATGACACGAGTACCGCGCCGCACAGGCACATCCATGACCTTGATCAACTCGCGCGTCATGACCTGGGTTCGTACTGGCAGCCAGGCTTTCTTGGCAAAACCCACATTGGAATTGTCCTGCTCAGTTCCGATCCTGGCCACGGAAATGGTGGTATCGTTTTTTCGTCTAAACGTGACAGCCACTGTCAAGCGATCTGAGCGGTTGCCCAGCAAGGCTGATGTTTGCTTACGTAGTGATTCAAGCGAAACAACGGGTTGGCCCTGCAGCGCCACAATCACGTCACCCGGTTCAAGGTCTGGCTTGGCTGTCACACAAGGACCGCCAGAACGAACGCTCGTAATAAATACACCCTGGGCCTTGTCCTGCTTGAGTTCCAAGGCCAACATGGGTGAGACATCCCTCGCCACCATCCCCCAGTCTTTAAGCTCTTTTGGGTCAAGAAGAACCTTGGGACGCAACTGGGTCACGACCTCAGTATTCCTTGTTTCACCTTGCCTCAGGTACGTCACCTTCACGGCCTGCCCCACGGGTTTTTCAAGGAGTATGGCATGAAACAGAGGCAGGTCTTCATCGCATGAACAGTCCACTGGCTCGCCATCATACAATGTAATCAGATCGCCGGCCTTGAGCCCGGCGTCCTGGGCAGGTGAACCCGGCACAATGCCACCGATCAAGACGCCCTTGGGCTGATGCTGAAATCTGGCCTGATACGTGATACCAATCCAGCTTCTCGCCACAGTCCCTGTGTCAATCAACGAGCAGGCCACGGCCAAAGCCAGATTGCCCGGAATCGCACCACCCAGGCTGCCAATGCCCATTTCATTAATGCCAATAATCTCACCCTGCTCATTCGCAAGAGGCCCGCCGCTATTGCCGCCAAAAATCACAGCATCATGCCCGATCCATCGCACCAGACCACCCACATCTTCTCCATCTAGCAGCATTCCGCCAGAACGCCTGAACATGTCCGGCAGAATCATGGCAGCGTTGCTGACAATACCTCGCGTGACAGATTGTGACAAAGCGGCTGGACTGCCCATGGCAAAGACAATGTCCCCCACCTCAACGCCGTCTGAATCGCCAAATTTTGCGACTGGCCACGCTGGCGTGGCTACATCCGAGTTGGGTGTCAACTGCACAATAGCAATATCTGCCAGGGGATCAGTGCCAATGAGCCTGGCAGGCACCAGCGTGCCATCTGAAAGACGGCATGTGATGGCAATGGCTTTGCCAGCCACGTGATGGTTGGTAATAACATGCCCCTCTTTGGAAATGATGGCGCCGCTGCCAAAACTGCGACGCTTTGCAAGTCGTCCGTCAGACGGAACCACAGAAATCACATCCAAACGAACCAGGGCCGGATAGACCCGATCAATGGCTTGATTGAGGGAAGCAGATTCAGCCAGCACACAACTTGTCCAGGCCATGGCGATCACAAAAAAACAACGCGTTATTTGCGTCATGTCACTCTCCCAGTCTAGTTTGGGGATTAGGGTTTAGGGACTAGGGGATAGGCCAGTAGTCACAGTATGGATGACGATGGCGTTGGTGGTGCCTTCACCCCCCAAGGGCTGACCTGTGACCAGAACTATCTTGTCACCTGCTTCAGCCAGACCTTGGCTCTTGACCACATGATCCACGAGCTGAGTAAACTGTTCAATAGTCTCAGGCATGGCATGAAAATAGGGATTCACCCCATAATTCAGACACATCTGGCGACAGACCAGCTGACTCGAACTCATGGCCAAGATGGGCACGTCCACACGGGTTTTGCCCAAGAATTGAGCGGTACCACCCCCCTGGGACCATACCACCACCAGTTTGGCCTGGATGTCGTCGACAATCTGACCTGCACAACCTGCCATGATCGCGGTCTGCGTGAAGGCCTTGTCCGACGCGCCCTTGGGATGCACGTTGACCGTACGATCCAGATAGCCTTCAGTCACCAGGGCAATATTATTGATCATGTCAATGGTCCGGTCAGGATACAAACCAATGGCTGTCTCACCGGAGAGCAAGACAGCATCTGTAAAATCTATAATGGCATTGGCAATATCAGAAACTTCGGCGCGCGTGGCTGTGGGGCTGTCAATCATGCTCTGCAGCATGTGTGTGGCCACAATCACAGGCTTGCCCTGGTCTCGACAGAATTGTGTGATCTGTTTTTGCATCAGAGGCACAGAGGCTAGGTCCATTTCCACACCCAGGTCACCCCGTGCCACCAAGGCTGCGTCACTGGCCAGGATAATCTCTTTTTGGTTCTGAATGGCCTGAGGTGTTTCCAGCTTGGCCACAATTCGAATCTCAGAGTCGGCCTTATTCAAAAATTCCCGCAAGCTGTTGATGTCATCCACGGACCGAACAAAGCTCAAGGCCAGAAAGTCTATATTATGTGCCACAGCCCATTGAGCACACTGCCAGTCGTAGTCTGTGATGGACGGAGCACTCACCAAGGTGTCAGGCAGATTGATGCCTTTACGGCTCTTGAGCACACCACCCAGTATGACCTCGCACACTACCTTGTCTTCATCCTGTTGTATGACTTTGAGGGCCACTTTGCCGTCGTCAATAAACACGCGGTGTCCCACACGCACATCAGTGACAAAGTGCTCGTAGTTCGTTTCGAAATGGTGCACATTACCCTGTTCAAGCCCGGCTTCAATGGTGACAAACTCACCCGGCTTGACAGTCTGTGCGTCGGGTGTCATACGACCGGTACGAATCTTGGGGCCACACAAATCACCCATCAACGCCACAACACGCTCGGTCCGCTGTCGCGCCTTGTTCAGAGCGTCCAGATAAACCACATGCTGATCAAGCGATCCTTGAGAAAAGTTGATGCGAAAAATATCCACACCACGCTCAATCAAAGACAAGATAGCTGCCGCGTCAGAACAAGCAGGACCCAATGTAGCAACGATTTTTGTCTTTGCCATGTTTCATTCCTTTGAAAAACAGTTATTAGTTATTAGTTATTAGTTACTCGTTATTCGTTATTCGTTGTTCGTTGTTGGTTATTCGTTGTTGGTTATTGGAAAGGAGTCTTGAATTTCTTAACTCTTAACTTTTGGAGTCAGACTCTCGGTCTATTGCCAAGGAAACCTGTCTTAACCAGGCCACCTGTCAATGGCAAGGCATAGTTAACAAAGGCCTCTGTCACATGGTTGCCTTCGGCATTGATAAATTCATCCGGCATATCCTTGGTTTTTTCGGCCACATTGCACAGGTCAGTACGCTCGTACCTGACACCGTAATCAGCCCCTTCACCTGTACGAATCATGGCCACTGAACCACTCTCATACTGCATGGACAGTGCCACAGCCTGGCGACCACATTCACGTGCTTCGGTTACATCCACCTTGGATTGCAAACCTGCAAAGCTACGCTGCAGATACCCGAATGTATCAGCCCGAACACGATTAATCCCAAGCTTTTCCTTGACCTGACCTGACAAGAAATCGGCCAGTGCGCCCGTTCCCGACAGTTGGATATTTCCATGGGCATCCACTTCGGCATTTTCTGCCAGTTTTTTGGCCCAAGTAACGCCATCGGCATCAGCAATGCCTTCGCTGACCGCCACCACACAGCGACCCAAACGGCCGTATACAGCGTCGACATCAGCCACAAACTTCTCCATGGACACATCTCGCTCAGGCACATAAATCAAATGCGGACCATCATCCTCGCGTTGACGGCCCAAAGCGGCCGCAGCCGTGAGGAAACCCGCATGACGGCCCATGATCACGTCAATCTTGACTCCACTCAAAGCCCGATTGTCCAGATCGTCACCCATCAAGGCATTGGCCACAAACGTCGCCGCCGTACCGTACCCCGGACAGTGATCCGTCACGAGCAGGTCATTGTCAATGGTCTTGGGCACATGAAACGAACGTAGATCATAACCTACATCAGCAGCCATCTCATTGATGATGTGGGCCGTGTTGGCAGAATCATTGCCACCGATATAGAAGAAGTAACGTACATCGCGGTTCCTGAATACGTCGAAAATCTTCTCGCAGTAGGCCCTGTCCGGTTTATCACGGCTGGAACCCAGTGCAGAAGACGGGCTGCCAGCGACCAGTTCCAATTCTTCTTTGCTGATGGTCTTGAGGTCAACGAACTGCTCATTGATAATGCCATTGACAGCATGAACCGCACCGTAAAGGTTCTGGATTTCAGCATGTTGACAGGCCTGCTCAATCACACCCACCAGTGACGCGTTGATAACACCTGTGGGACCCCCTGATTGACCGACCACTGCATTGGCTTTGGGTGCACTTGACATTTTTGTGTCGTCTCCAGAATTAAGATTTCGAAGATTTCTGAATTTCTAAGAGCCGATTATTATAGCCATCCAGCACGTCCAAACAAGCGAAAACCCAAATTCGGACAGTTTTCATGCGGGACCCAGCAACCGACCACGTACTTCCGAAGCCAGGGCTTTGTATTCACGAGCACCCCTCGATTGAGGATCGAAAGCCAGTACTGAGCAGCCATTTTCCGGGGCCTGAGACACGGCCACATTACAGTGGATTTCAGACTCAAATGCGAGGTCTTTGAAATCCTCATGGATGGATGCTCTGATGCGTTTTGTCATCATGGAGCGATCGTCTACCAACGTAAGTGCCAGACCGAGCAGATTGATCTCACAGGGATGGAAACGGTCCTTCACTATCTCCACCCGATCAACTGTTCGCTGAAGCCCCTGATAGGCATAGAAATGGGGTTGAACGGGCACAATAATGTCTGACGCACAAATCAGAGCACAGGTAGACAGCAAACCATAGCCGGGAGGTGAATCCACGATACAAAGGTCATAATCGTCTCGGAGTACCCTCAGATGCTCGGCAAGTATAATTTCCTTGCCCAACACACCTGTTAGCTCCATTTCAGCTCTGGCCAGTTTGCCATTAGATGGTAGGAGATGAAGATGAGTTAGTGTCGTCTCGCAGATTAAAGAAGTGGCATTAACATCGGGATGCACAAGCAGGTCATACACGGTCTGCGTCATCTCTTCGCCCCGGCAACCCAACCCGAGCGTGGCATGGGCTTGAGGGTCCAGATCTACCAACAACACTCGAGTCTTGCCCAAAGCTAGCGCATAGGCAAGATTCACAGCGGTTGTCGTCTTGGCACATCCACCCTTGGGATTTGTGATTGTAATCGTTCTCACAGGTTGCACCCCCTCGCGGGCATCTCCATTTGCCAAAGTTACAGTTCCAAACTGCAACTAATTTACCCTATCCTAAAGTAATCGTCCAGCACAGACTTCTCTCAATTCACACCCCGCACGCGAAAACCCTTTTTTTCAGGACAATATAAAGCCTTACCAGAAAAAAAACGCCCACCCAGTCCACAAAAAAAAGGCTCATCTAATACGATGAGCCTTTGAAAACTTCATAATGCCTAAACCAGTGCTTAGTCAATCAAATCTCGCCAGCGGAACTTGCGAGTCTTGCGTCGCTTTACCGGCTCAACCTTTGCTTCTGGCTGGAACAGAGGCTCTTCAATTTGAGGTTGTGCCTCTACTACTGGTTGTTGAACCTGCGACTGAGGCTGAACTCTCGTCGGTGTCGGTGCAGGCACATAGTTGTTGTGTGAAGGCTGGGGCACTGATGCCGGGGCATAACTCTGAACAGGTGGTGTATACTGTGGAATCTGCGGCTGATAGGGAGAAGGCTGCCATGCCAAGGGCTTGACTGGCAGGCTGTCGCAAATGCCTGCAACCAACTCATACACCTGTCGTTCCTCTTCGGACGTCAAGATCTGGCCCATGCCGCTGAATCCCTGAGATTCAGTCTGATACGGCTGAGCATTATACTGCATCATGGCATTCTCAAATTCACTGGTATACGCGTCTTCTTTTTTATTGAACCAGCTTCCACCGCTTTTCTTAGTTTCAGGAATCTTTCTGACTACAGAGTTTTGACCTATCCAGATAACACTGTTAGATTCCACATCAATCAGTTTGGCAGTCACGCTGATTTCATCACTGAAGTTCGGTACATTGACAATTAGCATCGTAGAATAGGACAAAGCACGACCCGCTTCAATGGCAAACACCTCAGGAGACATCCCTGCACCATCAAACTGAATTTGAACGAGTTGACGAGTCAGAAACTCACTAACCACAGGTGCATAGCCCTTTTGGAGTATTTGAGCCGTAAAAGCATTTTCAATCTGCTTTCTGATAACGTCAGATCGGACAGCACCAAACACGCTCACCATGCCCACCTGATCTACTTGGGACAAATCGTAGCCCACACGCAGATAGCTATTAGGCGGGGTTGTAGTATAGTAGTCTGCACAACCAACCAATCCCACAACCAAGGCCAAAAAGAGCAAGTATTTCAACATTTTCATAAGTACGTCTCCATGAATCAGGCATTAATCGCCTCAAACAAAATCTCAAGAGCCTTTAATCATTCGTAGACCTCTCGTTGGCACAACCAACTCCTCCTAGTTTACCTATTTTCACCTTTCCTAACAAGGACTATTCAATTAGCAAAGCCAACAGAATAAGGCATTAGGGGGAAATCGTTTAGAATTACACCCAAAAGATCCCAACAATCGCTCTTTGGCATACTCAAAGGCCTCTTTTCCCAGCCACCGATAAGATCTGTGCTCAAATTTCAGAAATCCGGAACTTTGCCCTATCGAAAGTTCACTCGCACATCTACCATACACAAAAAAAATGCCAGGAGTACCCAACATGAGCGACAGGCTTTCCTTGGCCTACGCACGACTAAAAAAAGCAGAAAAGTCTGAATTTTCAACATTTTTTTTGAATGAAGGCCTGTACAACACTGCATTTTTCAATTGTCTCGAAAGAGCAAGAACCTGGCGTAGATCGTCTGATCACACACCATCTGGTATATTATCGAGCCAATAACCGGGTTAGTTGAGGCGGGTATTCAAAGATCGCAGATTTCGGATGATAAACGCTGTTTTCCGGCAGAATTAACACAGTCACCCTCAAAATGGGCCCGATAAGAAAATGACGAAACTCCCAGTATTCAGGGAGATACACGCTCAACCAGATACCACATCGTCTTGAAACGGTCTTGCAGGATTAGTTCGCTGACTTGATCCCCAGTTTTAATGGGCACGGGCTGACTTTTTGCCCCAGACGCATCCAGAGCCCAGGCCCGCCAATGCCCTTTTGGCAAAACAACCACACCTTCAACCGATTCAATAAGCACAGGGGATTGCCCCCATTGGCGTGCCACGGTATCTCTGCTCTTGGAAAAAACCATCCCCGTATTCTCGCTACGACCGCATGCCACGACAAGTATTTGCCGCGTTTTGTCAAAAACACAGCCATCCAATGAGGTTATGGTCAGAACGATATGCTCCGGAGCTTCCATTTGCATGGCATTTTGCGTCGCCTTTTGAAATAAGGATGCATGCCCCACTGTGACTTGAGCAGCCTCACTCTCCACTGCAAACACGCCACCCTTGGCGTCCTCCACACCCCATGTCATCTCAGATTCAGGGGCCATCACAGGATGGATTGTACTTTTTCCGGATAACTTAGCTGATAATTGAACAGTCAGCAAATTGCTGCGGCCCATACTGATTTCACTGGCCAACGCCGAAAACAGATTTGAGCCAAACTGCCTGTGATGCAATGCCAGGCCCTTCAGCATGTCCTGCCCAGGCCTTGTTAAGGCCACATCTGATCTGTGTCCCAATGGGTTCACCGCTTTACGTCTAAAAATATCTGCCCCGCTTCGCATGAACCCCCATTTGCCAGGATTTGAGTCAATATCAAAAAAACTGCTCAAATGGGAACGTCCCCACTCCAATTGACTGTGAGAATAGGTATACAACCATATCCCATCCCAGTTTTGAGCTGCTGCAAATGCACTCAGCATGGGCACGCACGCAGCTTGAGAATCCAAGGGTGCCGGATGGTTGTACTCACTGACTGTAAAAGGCTTCCCTGCCAGACGCTGAGCCGCCAGCGCAAATAGGGTGGCCTCCTGCGGATAATCCACCATGGGTTTTTGTCTGACCAACCAATCCCCGGCATCCCACGGTTTTCGAGGAAAATGTGGATGTTGCCAATAGGCATGGGCATCCACAAAGTCCATATCACTCTGGCCGTATAAACCCAAAGGCCCAAAGACAATCGTCCCGGTGACCAGCGCCCCACAGCTCAGGTCCTGCTTGACAAACCCATACATCTGGTCGAAAAATCTCTTTTCAGTTTCAGCCAAAAACAGCCAGCGATCCAGTTCACGGGGTTCACTTTCATTGTCCGCATACAGCGCAACGGTCCCAACCCCCAAGGATTCCTCCGGCTCAAGTCCGATCTGCCCCCCTGTACGCATTTCCAGCCCGCGCAATTCAAAGCCCGTGTCTTCGTCTCCAAAGAAAATACTGATCCTTGCGTTGGTGTCACTGTCGTCTGCCACAAATCCCAACGTAAAGGACTGCCACTCAGACGTTAACGCCAGTGCCCGAGACAATCCCAGACCACGCCAGGGACCATGCGCCTGGCTCACCTGGCAATTTATACGCCTGGACTGATCACTGCGAGCCTCAAGTTTCACCGTATAATACTGTCCCTTTGTTAGGCTGAGATTTTCCTGTTTAAATTGAAGATGCCAACCTGTTTGATCGTGCCTGACAATCTCAACACGAATCCCCTGATCCGACTGGACAATGGCAGCACGGTTGCCCTCATGCTGCTCCAACTTCCAGTGCGCGGGCACAGCCTCACGCATCTCTGAAAAATCACCGTTCTGCAAAAACGTCTTCCCCAAAGGCGTCACGCCGTCTGACCAGGCTGAGGCCAGTTTTTTCTGAGTCCCATACTTTGCCTTCAACCAACCATTGTACTGGGCCTGTAATAAATTGCCGTAATAGGGCTTGAGTGAACGAAGTGTTTCGTCCCCGTCCCACATGAAGAAACTGTTTTCATTGGTAATTTCTACAAAGGCCACAGCCGAATCCTCGGCATAGCTCACACCCCGATAAGGATTCACGTGTGACAACAGATTCTTCGCATAGCCCTTCTGAGCCTCAATCAAGGCGGGCGTAAACAGATTGTATATCTTGTCATAGTTACGTTCGGTAGGAGGCACGGTGTCTAAAAACTGACTGTGCCCTCGCCCCACATGCAGATTGATATTCGCATAAATACCCACCTTCGCCAGCTGCTCAATAAAATAGTCCAACCGATCCAATGCCTCACGGGAGAACTCATCAGGATTTTTTGCATCCCAAATGCCGCTCGGCCACAGCGCAGTATCCATATGATGAAACCGCACAGAGTTCACCCCGACATGTGCCAATCGGGCCGCCACTTTCTTCGCATCTTCATGCAAAGGGAAGTTCGCACCAAACGACATATTGACACCCCAAATCCGAATCGCCTCATCACCCTTATAAAAGTGTCCATCACGCGTGACCACCGGCTGGGCATCAGGAAGAATCGGCTCATTGGCAGGCCACGCTATCAGCGAATCTGCATTCACATCAAAAGGAATCACAAAAGGCACCATGTCCGCCGCACACATACCACAGCACTCAATCCAACACATCGCACCCAGCATCAGCCTCAGTTTCATGCTTTACCCTTTCAATCAGGCATCTC
>Ga0307990_1001452_pt1 | contig 19970 bp, 15 predicted proteins | sample EllFjometagen129_FD_203168 | JGI IMG/M metagenome (GOLD analysis project Ga0307990, IMG submission 203168) | Marine microbial communities from Ellis Fjord, Antarctic Ocean - #129 | ecosystem: Environmental > Aquatic > Marine > Unclassified | place: Southern Ocean | collected 2014-10-08
TTCACCTGGACCTTTACAACGCTGTCGTATCAAGCCGGCGTCCCCAATCCATCATCAAATACACAATGGGTCACACCGGGGAATGCCACCCTCTCATGGCAATCTGGCCTTCTGGCCGTATCTCACGACATCTTTTTTGGATCAAACGAAGAGTCTGTACGTGTGGGATTGTCTTCCGTATATCACGGCTTGATTGTGGGAACAGGACAACTTCAATTTCCCTTGCCCCCACTGGAAAAAGGCACCACATATTACTGGCGTATTGATGAACGCCAGAGTTCAGGCCTGATCACCCAAGGGGATACCTGGCAGTTTACCACATTGGGCTCAGATGGCGGTATCCAGGGACGGTATTTTGACAATACGTACCTGGGTGAAATGCCAGTCTTGACACGTGTGGACGACCATATCAACTTGAATTTCACGCAAGACAACCAACTTAATCGTGTGCTCTCATCGAATCAGTTCTCTGTGCGATGGACTGGCCAGATTTTTTTGCCCACATCCCAAAACACGACCCTGTCAGTGATTGCCAATGATTGTGTGAGACTTTGGGTGGATGGACAGGTCGTTATGAATGACTGGATCCCACATCCCACACGTCAACTCAGCGTCACGGTCCCTCCCAACCTGAACACGCCAACCCAGATTGTCCTTGAATATGCCCACATACAAGGTGATCCTCATATTCAACTACTCTGGTCTCATGGTCTCCAAACCCCGAAAATCATCCCAAACGGCCCTTTGCAACCCAACACACGAAGTCACTCTCCCACCCCTGGAAACGCCAACTCAGACATCAGTCAGTCGCCACGGCTATCATGGAACGCTGGAACAACAGTGATCACCCACAACCTCTACCTCGGGACAAACCGAATCTCCGTGAGATTGGCCACACCCCATGATCCAGAATTTCTGGTACAGCAAAACACAGCATCCTACGACCTACCCCCTCTGGACCTGAACCAGACCTATTATTGGCGTGTGGATGACGTCAACAGTTTCAATCAACCCAATGTTGCCACAGGCCAGGTATGGCAGTTTACCACGTCAGATTACGTCACACTTGAAGATTTTGAGTCCTATGCCAATCTGCCTCCGCAACGGATTTTTGTGGCCTGGCTTGATGGCTGGGGCTACTCCCAACCGTACCCTGCCCAACCCGGTAACAACACCGGTGCCACAGTGGGACACATGGATCGCCCCTATGCAGAACAGCGCATAGTCCATGCAGGCAAACAATCCATGCCTCTGGCCTATAATAACAGCGGCGCGTACCAAAACTCTGAAACCAAACACGGCTTTGCCTCGCCTTTGGACATGACATCTCAAAACAACCAGAGCCTGAACACCCTGTCACTGGCCTTTCACGGACAACCAGACGCCGTAGGCCAATTCTCCAGGCAACAGAATACATTCAATCTGACGGGATCTGGCACTGGTTTCTGGGAGGAAAACGATCGTTGCTATTTTGTATCTCAATCGGTATCCGGCAGTGCGACAATTTCAGCCTGCGTTGATCACATTGAGACAATCCATGCCCTATCTCAGGCTGGCATCATGATCAGGCAAAGTCATGAATCCAATGCCCCGCAGACTTGTGTGGCCATCACTGCGGACGGCCGGCTGGTATGCCACTATCGAAGTAGCCTGGGCCAACCTGTCACCAGCCTCTACTCTGAGCCTGGCACAGTGACACTGCCACACTGGATAAAGCTCCAGAGAGAGGGGGCAATCCTATCCTTGTCCCATTCACAAAATGGTTTTTCGTGGTCGCCAGTCACCTTAGACAATCAACCTGCCATGTCGCTCTCCGGATTTGCCTCGCTGGGCCTGATGCACTGTGTTTACGCGGACAACTACACACCAGGCACAGCCGTATTTTCGCAGGTTTCCAGCTCCAGCGTGGCACCCTTCACTACAGAATCAAGCCTGGGCATTCCTTTGAATGAGGCTGACGACCTGTATCTTGTGCTGGAAGACACTCAGGGTGAATCGCTGTTGATCCCTCATCCCGACAATCCCCTGGCTGTCCTGCACTCCGATTGGAAAACCTGGAACATAGATCTATCCAGCTACCCCAACATCAATCTGAGAAGCATTCAAGCCATCAGTATTGGCATTGGCGGTCTTGATCAGCAAACGTCTGGCGGCCAGGGCCTACTCTTCATAGATGACATTGGCTTACATCCCTAGCGAAAACCTCGTTTCAAAATCAGTTTTGAAATAAGGTCCAGTATCGTGTAGACTATCCGGTATGCAAGAAAAGACGTCTCATCTTGAGTGTGTGGATTGTGGACTCCAGCCCTATGCCGAGTGCCTGGCTCGGCAAAAAGACCTGGTGGAACAACGCCGCAACCATGCCATTCCGAACACGGTGCTGCTCGTGGAACACCCCACCGTGATCACGTTGGGTGCCCGGCAGAGTGCCAACAAACTCCTGACCTCGGAACAAACACTCGAGGCCCAAGGCATTGATGTCGTGCCCATTCGCCGGGGTGGTGGCACCACAGCCCACAATCCCGGACAAATCGTGTTTTACCCGATTCTCGACCTTCGTGAACTAATCCTCGGCATCAATGACTATGTACGTATTCTGGAAAGCGTAGGTATTGACCTGCTCGCCACATTGGATGTGCTTGCTCAACGCAAGCAGGGCTTTCCTGGCCTGTGGGTCAGCCCCAAAAAAATCGCCTCCATTGGCGTACGTGTCACACGCCAGATTACGTTCCACGGCATGGCCATCAACATTCAAAATGACCTGGCCGTATTCAATCATTTTGTGCCCTGTGGCCTGGACGGTGTTGACATGACCTCAGCCACCCAGGAAACGGGCCAAACCTATGACATGTCAGTAGTCAAACAAACCCTGAAATCTCTGTTAGAAAAAGCCTTAGCACGCCCATGACAAAAAAGACAAAACCCAGACTCCCCCACTGGCTTCGCAGGCCTCTGCCTGCGGGCCGAAATTACGACCTCACAGGAAACACGCTGGAAGACCTGTCCATCCAGACCATTTGCATACATGCCAACTGCCCCAATCGCGGCGAATGCTGGACACGTGGCACAGCCTCGGTCCTGATCCTGGGCAATGTGTGTACACGCAACTGTAGGTTCTGTTCAGTAGCCACCGGCAAGCCCTTGCCCCCTGATCCCACAGAACCCGAACGTCTCGGCAAGATGGTCGAACAGATGAAACTCAAGTATCTCGTCATGACCAGTGTCAACCGCGATGACCTTGAGGACAGGGGGGCCAGTCATTTCAGAGACTGCATTCTGGGAGTGAGAAAGGCCTGCCCCCAAACCAAATTTGAAATCTTGACCCCAGACTTCATGGGTTACGAACAACAGGCCCTGGAAATCCTCAAGCCGGCCCTGCCGTTTGTCTTTGCCCACAATGTAGAAACCGTACCGTCCCTGTATCCCATGGCCAGACAAGGAGGCAACTACCAGGGCTCGCTCGCCCTGCTCGCCCAGGCCAAGGACGTCTTTGGGGCCATACAAACTAAGTCCTCCCTCATGCTCGGTCTTGGAGAAACCGATGACCAGGTCATCCAGACACTCCGGGACCTGCGCCATGTTCAGTGCGATCGCCTCACCATTGGTCAGTATCTCAAGCCGGACAAACACGCCCTGGACGTGGTAGAATTCATCACACCGGAAAAATTCGAATGGTGGCAGAAGACCGCCCACGACCTGGGATTCCAATGGGTCATCTCAGAACCCTTTGCACGCAGTTCGTACTTTGCAGAGAGGGAATAAAGAAGGGAAGACCGCTGCGCTGCAAGAAGGTAGGAAGCTAGGAAACTAGGAAGATAAGAAGCTGAGAAGCTGAGAAGCTGAGAAGCTGAGAAGTTAAGCTGCCCGTTGATAGCTGAAAAGAAACATTCCTTGCCACCAACTCAAAACTGAACACCTAAAACTTAACACTGGAGCGAAGCGACCAAAAACTCCTTGCCACCAACTTAAAACCAAACACCTAAAACTCAAAACTGGAGCGAAGCGACCCACTACTCAGTTTCCAGTGTTTTTGCTAATGCCTTCTGTAATCGATGACCGCCAAAATTGTATCCAGCCACAATCATACCCTCTGCATCAATCAGGAAATAACCCGTTTTGAAAATACCACGATATGCCTTCATGATGCCTGAATCGGATTATAGCTCGCCACTTCCAACGGTCCAAATTGAGCAAGGTATTTATGCGTTTCTTTGGAAAAATACACCTCATACGTACCTGGAATCACATGGCTGATTCGGAATGAGCCATCATTCTGAACCGGTATCACATAATGCCGTCGGTTTGGATTTGTCAATTGGGCTCTACGCTATCGTATGTACTCCTCGCTTTTGTACCACTGCTGTTGCCATTGCTGACGCTCTTTTCTAGACATCTGGGCGTATTGAACCGGGCGGTTCTCTTGAATCTTTGGGCCAGCTGTATAAAATGCTTCCACGCCATCTAAAATACCAAAGGGGATAGAGGGATAGGGCGAGTCCTCAGGCAACACAAACCGCCCAAGCACATCGCGTCCCTCAAAACCCAGTGTAACACGCAAGGTCTCACCCGTTTTGACCTGTACAGGTTTCCGGATGGTATAGGTAAAGCTTGAGCTATAGGCCCCTCCAGTCATATTCAGCTCGTCTTGAAAATCAGTAAAACCTGAAGACTGGACCATGGTGCCCAGTTCATACCATCCTGGAGAAATGTCTTCAATCACGAATGCTCCGTTAGCGTCAGCACGGATAGGACCACGATTTTTCTGAGCTGTGACACTGTAGTCCATATGGGGCAGGCCCAGCAATCCAATGCGTCCCTCCACGAGATTAACATCAGGGGAAAGTTGCCCTACAATTCGTCCCAGAGTGGCAGTTTCCTTTTCCCCATTGGCATCCAGTCGCAATGCCACATCCTTGAATTCTACCCATTCCAGACTGTCACCCTGATGGCCGCTTTCAATCCCTACGCGAAGCACAGTTTTCTCCACAGTTTTCGGACATTGAATTCCAGCCACGCGAATCCCGTCTTGATAAACCCATGTACTGTGTTTTTTTGCAGGGATTGAATCAATATACAATGCTTCAGAGGCTTCCCACTTGATAACTCTGACATATCTAGGATTGGCATGAAATTTGAGGGCCACTGCATAGAAAGCGCATGTCTCCCAATCTTCAAAGGTCTTATACTTGAAGTCAACAGAATCAAACAGAGGATCATGCAACAACGCACCATCTGGTTTCCACCAACCTCCGACTCTCCCTGGAACTGTCATTGGAAGGTGCGTGACGCCTATCAACTCAACGGTGGCGCCGCTTGCCAACGTGGCCATATAGCCGCCAACCTGGTCTTTTATCTGTTCACCAGCCAATAAATGCCCGGACGCCATAATGGTAATAATGGCCAATAGAGCAATCCCAGCCGCGCCGGCCAGCCAAAGGTGATTGCTTTTTTCAGGTGTGATGATCCCCAAAACACGTTGTACACGATGCAGGATCATTCCAGGTTTCCTGCTCAAGCCCAATTTTTCAGAGAGCCAGGTTATCCTCTGTGCCGTCGCAATGGGCAAAGGCTCCAGATCACGTTTCAAGCCATGAACACCGATAAATCCCAGGAGCAAACGCACACTCAAGACAAGCACGCCCGTGATCCAGACCAGCAAGCCCCAGGGCAAAATCGTATTCCAGGTCATGACCCTGTTTTCCTGCGGGACTTCTATGGCGTCGGTATGGGTCACAGCCATGGGCCTGGAAGCGAGAGGTTCATTGTGTAAAATTACCCTGGTTTGTGTAAACGCCGGCAGAATCCCACGGGTTAGGTCAGTGGAAGTCGTGGACTGACTCATGGTCACTACTGGTCTGTCCAACACAAAAAACGTGACCATGGGGCAGATCATTAAAACCGCAAATCCACACACAAGCGTCACATAGCGAGTCTGGCCGGATCTCAGCCTGAACAAACGAATCATGGCATAAAGTAAAACTGCGATGAGTAAACCCTGCCACACAAAGTGAAGCAGTGTGATCGCCAGACGTTGCCACAGGGGTTGAGACAAGAAATCAAATACAGACATTAAGCACCTCCCTCTTTGCACTCAAACGCCTGAATGGTCTTCTGGATTTCATCCAGCTCTTCCTGATCGGGCCTAGTCTGCTCAAGCAAGTGAGTAACCAGGGCACTGGCCGAACCGTCAGTAGATATCCAGTTTATTTTGAGATACATCAGCATTGCCCGGAGCAGCCAGCCACCTGAACAATTCCCATTTAACGGGAATCGATGCCAACAAATCACCCTTTTCATCAGGTCATATGACCTAAAATTGGTTGTATTTACGGCCATGATCTGGTATTTCATGAAGGCTTATGGATAAGAAATCGAATATTTCAGTCAATTTTGCAGGGACTCGATTGAGCAACCCGGTGACAACGGCATCCGGGACATGTGGATATGCCGATGAATTGCAGGATTTTATGCCTGTCAGCGACCTGGGGGGCTTTGTGACCAAGAGCATCAGCCTGGCCCCTCGAAAAGGTAATCCCATTCCCAGACTGGTGGAGACCGATGCGGGCATGCTCAATGCCATTGGCCTGGCCAATATGGGTGTGGATCGTTTTTTGCGGGAGAAAATCCCAATCCTGACTCCCATGGCCAAGCAAGGCCTGGCTGTGTACGTCAATATTGCAGGCACCACCATTGACGATTATGTCGCTGTAACCGAACGTCTGGCCAACGAAACAACGCTGACTGGATTTGAGCTCAATATCAGTTGCCCCAATGTCAAGGAAGGCGGCATCAGCTTTGGCACCGATCCCTGTCAGGTGGAGGCCATTACCAAAGCAGTCAAAGCGGTCACTGGCGACAAGACATTGATCGTCAAGCTGAGTCCCTCTGTCACAGACATCAGCACCACGGCCCGAGCCGCTGTCCAGGGCGGCGCTGATGCGTTGAGCCTGGTCAATACCTTTACGGCCATGGTCATTGATATTGAAAAACGTCAGCCGATTCTGGCCAACCGAACGGGTGGCCTGTCCGGGCCTGCTATCAAGCCCATAGCCGTGTATCTTGTCAATAAGGTGTACAATGACGTGGGCAAACCCAGCCACATCCCCATACTCGGACTCGGCGGCATTCGCACAGCATCAGATGCCTTGGAGTTTATGATTGCTGGCGCCACAGCCGTATCTGTGGGTACGGCAAGCTTCATGGACCCGGCCTGCTGCATGAAAGTGATTCAGGGAATACAGGACTATTGTACACAAAAAGATATCTCAGACATTACCAATCTGATCGGCTCTCTGACCTGAGGGATGATAATGGATATGCTAAAAGTTTTACGTGACTATTTCCCCACCGCCATCTTTACTGGCAAATGCCTGGTATTTATCAGCGAAAACTGGCGTGTGGAACTCACGGAACATCATGACAATGATTACACGCGTTCGGGCACATCTCCCCCCATCATTCGAGTAAAAATAGGCAAGAAAACGTTACACGGGGATTTTCTGGACGGGCATGTGGAAGATTTCCAGTTGCCCCATGCCGGTGAACTGGCAGATCAGATCGAGAAATACGTGCAGCTGGCCATTGGTTCCAATCTGAGAGAGAATATTGACTGACCCCCATCATGGCACGGATCAATATTCAAACACATGAACAGAGTATCACATTTTTCGCCAAGGTTGTGCCAGGCAGTAGCAAGACCGCTATCACCGGTATCTGGGACCATATGCTCAAACTCAAAATAGCGGCACCGCCCGAAAAAGGTAAGGCCAATGCCTGCATCATTGCCTTTCTCGCCAAGACCCTGGGTGTCAAAAAGAAGCATATCCAGATCGTGTCCGGCCAGACCCATGCCATAAAACAAATCCAAGTCCTGGGTATGTCAGAAACGGCATTATTGATGGCCTTGTTCCCTGAGGCGTAAAGGCAGAACGCATGTCAGACAGGCAGAAAAAACCTCTGGATCAAGATGAGACATCGTTGAGCTTTTTGATCAAGATCGGTGGCCCCATGGTCATTGCCACGGTCTCTTACACACTCATGCAGTTTGTGGATCGTCTGATGGTGGCCAAATACAGCCAGGAGGCCCTGGCAGCAGTCCTACCGGCGAGCATGATCAGCTTTGTACCGTCCAGCTTTCTGCTCGGTGTCATGACCACGGTCAATACCTTTGTCAGTCAGAGTTTTGGACGCAGAGCCTATCAAGACTGCGCCCACTACACATGGCAGGCGATGTATCTTGGCATTATGTATTCCTGCTTCACATTTGCAATTCTCTGGCCCCTGGCCCCCACCGTGTTTCAATGGATGGGCCAACCGACTGAGATCATCCCGCTGGAAGTCACGTACCTGCGTATCATGCTTCTCGGTCAATTTGTGGTCGTGTCCATATGGGCCACCAATCAATTCTTCATGGGCATTCACCAGGCAAAAATCACCATGATCACGGCCCTGATCAGCCAGGTGGTGAACGTCCTGGCCAATTACGCACTGATCTTTGGCAAATGGGGATTTCCGGAGATGGGGATTGCCGGGGCAGCCTGGGGCACGGTGATTGGTGCGGTGGTCAACGCCTTAACGCGGGTACTCTGGTTCTTGAGTCCCAGTTTTCACAAAACCTTCCGGAGCCGCACGAGCTTCCGTTTTGACTGGGCAAAAATTCGGGATCTGGTCAAGATTGGGGCCCCTGCCGGCTTTGCCCTGATGGTTAACGCCGCATTTGTAGGCGCCCTTCTCTTTGCCTTGATCGGACGGTTCGGTACGGCCGCTCAGGCAGCGACCAGTGCGGTGTACTCCTGCATGACCCTGTCTTTTATGCCAGTGGTCGGTATAGGCATTGCCCTGACAGCCACGGTGGGCAAATCCATTGGACGCAATAGAAAGGACATTGCCACCAAACAGACCAGTCTGTGCTTGCGTCTGTCCATGGGATACATGGGCCTGGTCGGCATTCTCTTCTATCTCTTTCGCCATTCAATCATCAGTATCTGGGACCTGACGCCGGAGGCCTCTGTACTGGGGGCCAAGATTTTGATCTGTGCGGCCATCTTTCAAATATTCGACGCGGCAGTCATTACCTACAATGGCGCCCTACGTGGCGCAGGCGACACCTTGTGGCTGGGCCTGATCACCACAGCCGGTGCTGTGCTGGTCCTGGGGTTGGGCGGTTGGGCAATTGTCACACTGGCCCCCCAGTTGAACGCAATCGGCCCATGGTTAGCGTATACCCTGCATGTGATCCTGGTGGGTCTGGCCAATCGCTGGCGTTTTAAGTCCAACCACTGGCACGACATCGACCTGTTCAAACGCCAGGCCAAGGCCATACCAGTGGAAGACTGTGTTTAAATTTGGTTTAGTCGTCTAACTCGCGAATCCAGATATTCCGGTATCCCACTGGATTGCCATGATCTTGGAAGGCAATAGGACGCTTGTCTTCATGCGGTACATATTCGGAAACGGCATGCCCACCTTTCCACTGGGTGCCTCCCTTTAGAACCACATGATCCTGAACCAACACGCCGTTTTGAAGTATGGTGAAGGTCGCTTTTCTCACCACTTGATCGCCGTCAAAGAGGGGTCTGTGGAAGATAATATCATAGCTCTGCCATTCACCGGGCTTGCGGCAAACATTGACAAGAGGCACGGCACGGCCGTATAGAGCCGAGCACTGGCCGTCCGGATAGGTGGCATTGTCAAAAGAATCAAGCACCTGAACTTCATACTCGTCCTGCAAAAACACGCCACTATTGCCTCTGCCCTGCCCATTGCCCTTGACATTCGCGGGTGTGGCAAATTCAACGTGTAACTGGCAAGAACCAAAACTTGCCTTGGTTTTGATATAGCCAGCCCCCTTGACTGATTCCATAGTGCCATCGCGTATCACCCACTTGGTATCTTGCCATTGAGAAAGATCTGATCCATCAAATAAAACAATCGCATCCGACGGGGCTTGACAAGAGGTGGCACCGGGTGTGACCACTTCCGGGGCAGAACGGTCCATGTCATGAACTCGCCATTGACCTATCTCAGTCCCCCCATCCCCTGCATCTTTACCCGTTGTTACGGCAGGCTTGCATCCAACCACTGAAACCAGACCACACAGAGCCAATACACAGACAATTCGTTTCATGAAGCTACTCCTTTCACTAAATCAGCCAACACGTTGAGTATCCCTTGATATCCCAAAGCCATTAGCAATGATGTTTTTATTCGCCAATAGAGACAAAAAAATACGCGACTTGCCGGCATTGATCAACCCCAATACCGGACACCATGCACGATTTCTGCCACAACAAGAACCACAGAAGCGAGTCCTTGTCAGTTTGAGATGCCCTGAAAGAGGGTTTTGGCTTCCTTTCCCCCTTGTTTTGTGCTATTAATAACCTTTTTGTATTAACCATAAAAAGCAAGCCACATTAAGGAAAATTAAGCTCATGACAGACAGCCAACTGCCTGATCGCGTGACCCATGTTACACTGGCAGACAATCGCCAGATATATCTCGTGGGCACTGCCCACGTGTCCAAGGAAAGCGTAGACGATGTCATCAATACCGTAGACCTTGTCGCCCCTGACCGAATCTGCGTGGAACTCTGCGGCCCCCGATACCAGACCCTGACACAACGTGATGCGTGGAAGAAAATGGACATATTCAAGGTCGTCCGTGAGAAAAAGTCGCTCATGCTCCTGGTTCAGCTCATTATGTCCGCCTTTTACAGGCAGCTGGGCAAAACCCTGGACGTGCAGCCCGGCGCCGAAATGCTGGAAGGCGTCAATCTGGCAAAAAAGAGAAACATCAAACTGGTCCTGGCGGATCGAAAGATCGAAATCACGCTCAAACGTGTTTGGGGGTACATGGGTTTCTGGACCAAGGCCAAGCTGATCAATCACCTGTTCTGCTCTTTATTCACAAACGAGACCATCGACCAAAACATGGTTGAAACACTCAAGGAAAAAGACCAGCTCGAAAGTATCATGGCCGAGTTCGCGGAGCAGTTCCCTGAAATTAAAAGTCGGTTGATCGATGAACGCGATATCTATCTCGCCCAGAAGATCAGGGAAGCAGGCGGTGAAAAAATCGTCGCGGTGGTCGGCGCAGGCCACTGTAAAGGTATCAGTCAGTATATCCACCAGGACAGTGACCTCACAGAACTCAAAAAGACCCCACCGCCCTCCTGGATACCCACCTTGCTGAAATGGGGCATCCCTGCCTTGATCATTGCGCTGTTTGGCTATGGACTGTATGACAAAGGCCCAGCCCACTTCTTTAAAAATCTCTGGATCTGGCTCCTTGGCAACGGCCTCTTTTCTGCCATAGGCGCCATTGCAGCCTTTGCACACCCCTTGGCCGTACTATCTGCTTTCTTTGCTGCACCGTTTACAAGCCTCAACCCGATGATTGGAGCTGGCTGGGTGGCAGGTTTAGTTCAGGCCTGGGCCAAACGCCCCACAGTAGATGATTTTGAAGACATGTCAGGTGCGATTGAATCCGTCAAGGAATTTTGGCATAACCCTGTCACACGAACCCTGCTGGTGGTGGCCCTCGCCAACCTAGGCAGTGCTATCGGCACCTATGTATCCCTGTTCTGGATCGGCATACGAACTGCCAACTAAACCAATTTAAAGGAACAAGAAAATGGCAAAGAGAGTCCTGATTCCCATCTCAGATGGCGTTGAAGAAATTGAAGCCGTCTGTATGATCGATACCCTGCGAAGGGCAAACCTTGACGTGGTTGTGGCCTCTGTCCAGAGCACATTAAACATCGTTGCCAGCCGAGGTGTCAAGTTTACGGCGGACGCCCTCTTAGCAGAGTGCAAAGACCAGACCTTTGATATGATCGCCTTACCCGGCGGTATGCCAGGGGCAACCCATCTGGCTCAATGTAACCTCCTGATTGCCATGCTCAAACACCAAAGGCAAGCCGGTCTCTGGTACGCGGCCATCTGCGCAGCCCCAGCCGTGGTCTTAAAACCCAATAGCCTGTTAAAGGGGATAAGAGCCACGTGTTACCCCACCATGCTGGACCAACTCGATGCAGAGTATGCCAGTCAAGCCGGCGTCGAGATAGACAAGAAATGCATCACGGGACAGGGGCCAGGTCTGGCATTGGAGTTTGCCCTGACCCTGGTCGAAGTGCTGGTCAGCCCCGAGGAACGACATACCCTATCTCAGGCCATGCTTGTCAAATAGCATCAAAACGTATACCTTGACACGATGAACCGATAGAGCTGCCTGTTTTATTTCGCAAGGAGACGATATGAGTCACGTAGTAACACATCCACTCAAAGGTCTTTCCCCCACTCCCATGCCATCCAGGAGGCAGTTTCTCAAGACAACTTTGGGCATGGCAGCCCTGCCTCTGATCCTGCCAACCAGCAGTCGAGGGGTATCTGCCCAGTCCAAACTGAACCATGCCTGCATTGGTGTGGGCGGTATGATGGGATTTAATGATTTTCAGAATTTCCTGAACCACCCTCGCGTCCAGATCACGGCACTCTGTGACGTGGATCGTTTACATCTGGAAAAGGCCCGTGCCCAGGTCCCCGGTGTACGCGTGTATGCTGATTGGCGTGACATGCTGGCTCAAGAAGGGAATCGTTTGGACTCGGTTAATATCACCGTGCCTGACCATATGCACTTTCCCATCGCCCACAAGGCCCTCCGCCTGGGCAAACACGTCTATTGTCAAAAGCCGATGTGTCATGATGTCGCGGAAGTCAGAACCTTAATCGAAGAAACACGCAAGGCAGGTGTGGTGACACAACTGGGTACACAGATTGCCTCCAGCATGGGTGAACGCATGGCCCTGGACTATTTGCGCCAAGGGGTGATCGGCAAGGTACGCCGTGTGGTTCTATGCGCCAACCGCCCTGGTGCCATTGAAAGCTACCGCTCCCCTGGGCCGCGCCCAACTCAGGGCCAGCCCGTACCAGAACATCTCAACTGGGATCTCTGGCTCGGTACAGCCCCTGAACGCCCCTACGCACCCAAACTGTATCATCCCAGTCTCTGGCGTGCGTGGCAGGATTTTGGCACCGGTTGGTCCGGTGACATTGGATGCCATCTGTTCGATCTGATGTGGAAAGGACTGGCACTGACAGCGCCCCTGAAGGTCAAGGCTCGGGTTCAGGACTCATGGAAGCACTCACCCGAACGCCGTGGCGAGCACTGGCCGCAGAGTAATCACATTACGTGGCTCTTCCCGGGCAATCAGCACATAGAAGGCCAGACGCTGACCATTGATTGGTATGATGGTTTGTTCTATCCACCCGACGACATCAAGGCCCTGTATCCAGGAAAAACCTATCCCACTGAATCAGCCCTGCTGATTGGAACCGAGGGCGTCTTGCTCTATCCACTGGATACCAGCCCCTGGCTTTTACCCAGGGACAAGTTCAGTCATCTGGCACGGCCCAAGTTTGCCCCAAGAAATCATTATCATCACTTTGTAGACGCCTGTCTGGGGGGTGAGAAAACGGCGTGTCACTTCCTCCAGTCCGGCCCCATGACCGAGGCCATTCTTCTGGGCACGGTCGCCATTCGAAACCCTGACCAGTGGCTTGATTGGGACAGTGGCCACCTCAAGATACCCAATCAGCCCCAGGCGGAGCAGCTTCTAAGACGCACCTACCGCAAGGGCTGGCGTGATATTTAAATCATGAACAGAGAGCCCTTTATTAACAAAAAAAAGGAGACACAGTATGCCTGGAGAATATCGTTTTTCATTTGGTCCCTGGAACATTCATGAAGGCAGCGATCCGTTTGGCCCCATGGTACGCAGTTCGATCACCTTTGCCAAAAAAATCAAGTTGTACAAGACCTTGGGATTTGACGGTGTTCAATTTCACGATGATGACGCCGTACCTGGCATGGATGACCTGACGAATGACCAGATTATCCAGAAAGCCAGGGAGGTCCGTACCCTGCTGGACGGAGAAGGACTGACTGCCGAATTTGTAGCCCCCCGCCTTTGGGAAGATGACAGGACAATCGATGGTGCCTATACCTCAAATGATCCTGCATGCCGCCAATACGCACGCGACCGCAGCCGTCGGTGCATTGATATTGCCGATGCCTTAAACACGAATCTCATCGTGCTCTGGCTGGCACGCGAAGGCACCTATGTGCGTGAAGCCAAGGACAGCAAAGTGGCAGTAGACCGCCTGGTTGAAGCGATTAATGACATGCTGGACTACAATCCAAACATCAAGATTGCCATTGAACCCAAACCCAACGAACCCATGGACCATGCGTATATCCCCACCACAGGCCACGCCATGGCACTCGGCTATCTGACCCATGACCCCAGTCGCGTTGGCATCAACATTGAAACCGCCCATGCCATCCTGGCAGGCCTTGATCCCTCGGATGAAATGGGATACGCCCTGGCGTTCGACAAGCTGTATACAGTTCATCTCAATGATCAAAACGGTCTGAAATTTGACGAGGACCGGAGCTTTGGTGCCATCAATCTCCGCAGTGCATTCAATCAGGTACGTATACTGGAAAAACACAACTATGGCCAGCGAGGTGAGTTCATAGGACTTGACGTCAAGGCGATGCGCACCCAGAAGCAGGCCATGGCCACCAAACATCTGAGCAACAGCCGCACCATCTTCCTCAAGCTGGTGGATCTGGTACGCAGCCTGGACGAACAACAGGTCGAGGCACTCATCGCAGAACGTGACTATGAAGCACTGGAGATGCTCATTGTCAGTCATCTTCTAGGTGGTTAGAGGCGGTATCATAAACAACGTGACATAGCGCCAAGACTTGGACTCCTTCCCAAGAGGGCCAGATCTTGGCGTTTGCTGAGCCCCAAAGGAGATACAGGTATGATTCAACGAATTGTGATATTGACCATCCTCCTGGGCCTGTGCGGATGCAACGCAGCTCAGGTAGAAGCCCCCAAAGAACCCACCGCATATCTGTTTTCCTACTTCCTGGACAACGGCCAGAACGGTCTACATCTGGCCTGGAGCGAAGATGGCCTGACCTGGACCGCTTTAAAACAGGGTCAATCCTTTCTGGCCCCCAAGGTCGGCGGCAAGCTCATGCGTGACCCCTGCATCTGCACAGGCCCGGACGGTCAATTCCACATGGTCTGGACCAGCAGCTGGCAGGACCGCGGCATTGGTGTAGCACACAGCAAAGATCTTTTAAACTGGTCTGACCAGGCCTTTGTCCCGGTCATGGGCCACGAACCCACAGCCCACAATTGCTGGGCACCGGAAATTTATTACGACCCCCAAGAAAAAGAGTATATCATCTACTGGTCCACCACCATCCCGGGCCGCTTCCCCGAAACAGAAGCAGCTCAAGGCGACCGGGCAGGAAAGACCTTTTTGAATCACCGCATCTATTGCACCACGACCCAAGACTTCAAGACCTACACAAAAACACGGCTCTTCTACGACGACAACTTTAATGTCATTGATGCCACGATTGTCAAGGACAACAACCAGTATCTCCTGTTCGTCAAGGACGAGACCAAATCGCCAAAGGCCCAGAAGAACATCCGCCTGGCCATGGGCAAAAAAGCTCAAGGGCCCTACGGTCCCGCCTCCCCCCCCATCACCCCCAAGGGTCTCTGGGTTGAAGGCCCCACTGTGCTCAAGATCGAAGACAGCTGGTTTCTTTTCTACGATGCCTACACTGAGCATCACTACGCAGGCCTCAAATCCACAGACCTCAAGACCTGGGAAGAGGTCACTGATCAACTCCATTTCCCCAAGGGCACACGCCACGGCACCGCCTTTGAAGTGCCAGTGTCTGTATTGGAAAAACTGAAGGGTCGGTAGTTGAAACAGGTTCGCTATTTCGTCACATAATACCGAATATTTGGATGGAGAAAGAAAATGGGAACAGCACTGAAAGGATCCATTGTTTGGGTCGCGTTTCTTATTCTGATATCAAGTGGCTCTATAGACACTCATGCCCAGGAGCAGACTGGTTCGACCCCTGCCAAGCAATCCAAATGGACATTGGTGTGGCAGGATGACTTTGTCAGCGACCAGCTTGATAACGCCCACTGGACACGCTGCACACGCGGTAATCCCGACTGGAAGAATACCATGTCGAATGATCCACGCCTGCTCAAAATCAAGGACGGTGTGCTACAGCTTCGCGGGATTGTCAATGACACCCAGGACAAAGATCCAGCACCCAATTTGACCGCCGGAGTTTCGAGCAAGGGAAAGTTTTCTTTCCAATATGGCAAGGTTCAGATCCGAGCACGCTTCAAAAGTGCCCAGGGCGCGTGGCCGGCTCTCTGGATGCTGGGCGCTGAAAAGGGATGGCCCGCCAATGGCGAGATTGATCTGATGGAGCACTTAAACTTTGATCACAAGATCTATCAGACCTTACATTCCGAATACACGATCAAGATGGATAAAACCAATACACCGAAAAAAGGGAGGCACAGCGAAGATCAGTCGTGATGGATGGAACATCTATGGATGCGAGTGGGACACAGACAAGATTGTCTTTACCGTAAATGGCAAGCCGACCCATATCTATCCGAGAGTCCCAGCACTCGGCGAAAAACAATGGCCATTCAATCAACCGTTCTACTTCATCCTTTCCATGCAGATCGGTGGTAACTGGGTCAATGGCTCAGGTCCCACCAATGCCGCCCACTATCCCGCTGACATGGAAATCGACTGGGTCCGTGTTTACAATCAAAAGAAACCGCCCAATCCACTCACAGATACGGTCGATTGATGGGACTGTGAAAGTAGGAAGGTAGGAAGGTGTGAAGCGAGGAAGGTAAAACCACTTCGCTGTAAGCCAGTATGACAACTCACCCAGTCATCCGTATTATGTGCAGTAAATCATTGACAAAACAATAGAAACAGGAGGCAAAACAGGCATGAAGATATTCAACTCCACATAACGTAGAGCTTCACATAACATTACTTATGTTGAGCTCAACATAAAATATGGTTACTGAGTGTAACGTAAGCATACAAACGCCACGCGCAACGCTGGCATGCTTGAAATAAACGCTGTTCAAACGCGTCTCTAGCCTCAGGAGTACCAAAGACAGGCTTGCGATAATTACCACGGTTCAACACGTGGTATACTGCACCAGGATATTCAACACGAAAACTTCTGGCCATAAGGGATCATTGTGGGAATAGTCGTGGGGATATCAAGACAAAAATGTTAATAATTACGGCATGACTCCTTTAGTGCCCTTTAGTGCCTCTTCTGTTTCTTACTAAGTCCTTTTTCTCCCCCTCTTAGTAGTGTCCAATTATCCAGCCATACTTCCATCCCTCTATATCCTTTGGCCGGTGTCTTATCTGAGGAAATCCTCCCAACTTACTCGATGCACATGTGCCATATGAAGTTGCACCATGGAGGGGATTTGACTTTCCTTTTCCATACAAGATTACTGGATATCTGTATTTATCGTATAAACCATCGAAGTCTCTTTTTGTGATTCTACCATCCTCATCTCCTCCCCAATTTTTCTTATCAACCTGATACCATAGGTTCATACACTTATTAATTGTCCTGCCAATGCAGTTATATCCGCCAGTACAGATTGGGGGCTCCAAGCATGCCTCCAGAGGATTAAAATTCAAATAGGTAGCTACCATTAATATAAGTCCCTGATATACAAGGATGGGCTTGCAATCATCATTAGGTCCCTGTGAACCACACTCGCCCCCACTTGGAAAATGCCTAGTCAATAAAAACGTCGATAGTAACAAGGCATATCCTATGAAGGCTATCTCTCCGCTTGGATCGCTGTTCATTACTGGGTTAACGTTTGCATACAAATACTTGTGAAGCGTCATTGGCTCCCAAATCAACCCCTCAAAGGAATCGCCTGTCAGGAAGCGACCGTTCTTCAAATTGTAATATCTGGCTCTTAGGTATATTAGGTTTGTACTAGCGTCATAATGCTCTCCGGCATATAGATAACCATTGATGGTTGAACCAACCCTATTCAATAGATTCCCGAATGCGTCGTATTCGTATGTGTCTGTGATACTCTGGACATTGTCTGTAAGTAATCGGGTAGACATTTGGCCGTCATAGTGGTAGCAACTCGTTCCCTCTGGACGTTTCATGCTAATTAGATCATAGCCAAAAACATAACTAACCGTAGATCCATTGGTTGTCTCGACTAGAACCTGAGCATATGGCCGATTGCTGTCTACCAGGTATCGAGTTGTTATCCCAGAAACAGTTTTGCTTATCCGGATACCCTGTGAATTGTGAGTATAGACCACTTGTCCCGGTGTATCTCCTAACTGGATATCAGCAGAAACAAGCCTATTCTCATAATCATATGAATAAGTATTGACGTTAGTTCCATCTGTCTTGCTCAAGGTGTTTCCATTATCGTCATAGGTATAGGTGTAGGTTGTGACACTGGGATCAGTTCCCGTAACAGTCACAATCTCTGTGATAAGACGATCGTTATCGTCATAGGTGTAGGTTGTAGTGATGGTTTGCGTCGGTTTCGTTTCAACCTTGGTCAAACGATTACCTACGGCATCGTAGGTATAGTCAATGGTAGCAATCCCATCAACAGGATCATCAATACGTTCTTGTGTAAGCCGATACAGGGCATCGTAGGTATAGTCGACGGTTCTACCGGTGTTCTCCACCACACGTGTCTTGTTGCCGGCTGGACCCAAAGTGTAGGTATAACTTGCAAGTAGAGATCCATCTGATTTTCTGTGAACGATTTCTATGGGACGATTCAAGCTATCATAGCTGTATTCAGTATAGGTTCCATTGGGATACTCCACTTTGATATGGTTGCCAACCGAATTGTAGCTGTACACAGTGATACCACCATCTGGGTCTGTCACGGTTTCTAATAGATTGGCTCCATTATAGGTATAGGCTGTTGATCCAGCCGAGGTGGTGACCGAAGTGCGGTTGCCCTTGGCATCATAGGTATAGGCTATGGTACTGCCATCCGGATCGGTTCTCTGTATCAAACGATCCATAACATCGTATTCGTAGGAGGTGATTTGCCCTTCGCTCGTGGTATCTGAGGCCACTTTCCCTATCACAGTATAAGTGAAGCGAATCCAGGTTCCATCGGGATATGACTTTTGCACTAAGCGATTGTTGATATCGTATTCATAGGTGATCGCATTGGCGTTGAAGTCTGTCTTGGAGATCAGGTTTCCTAACGCATCATAGTCCATGGTTTCAACGTGACCTAAAGGCAATTGACGTGCTGTAGGCAATCCAAAGAGGTTAAAATCAAAAGAGGTCGTGTTCCCATTGGCATCTGTTTGGGTAATGCGATTACCCATTTCGTTGTACGCATACTCCGTACGGCCGCCAAGTGCATCGATGACAACCGTGAGATCTTGAGCGGGCGTGGTGCTGGTGATCTCAAGGGAGTCACGGTATACAAATTGGGTTGTGATACCTGCCTGGTCGATTTCCGCGGTCTTCTGGCCGAGATCGTTATAGATGACCGTCGTGAATGTACCATCCGGATAGATGGTCTTCACTAGTTGATTGAGTGCGTTGTATTGGAACTGGGTCGTATTGCCAAGAGCGTCTGTTTCGCTGATCTTGTTCCCATTGTTATCATGGGTGTATTCAATTCTACAGCCTAAGGGACAGATAAAGGCAGTCTGCCTTCCTCCTGCATCGTATTCATATACGTATTTGTTCCCAAGTTGATCGGTCCTGCTGATCACCCGCCCGGCAGGATCATATTCCGTTTCCGTTGCTGCGCCATCGGGATAAACGGCTCGAATCAAATTGCCATTGGCATCATATTCGTATTGGGTGGTCCTGCCTGCTCGATCCGTGCTACTGATGCGGCGGTTCTTGGCATCATAGGCACTTGTCTCTTGAGTACCGTCTGGATAGATCGTTGTGACGAGGTTCCCGTTGGCATCATAGAGGTACTCCGTTCGATTCCCAAGTGGATCAATCGTTGCGGATCGTTTGCCTTGAGAATTGTATTCAATACGTCTGATATT
>Ga0307990_1001453_pt1 | contig 19964 bp, 13 predicted proteins | sample EllFjometagen129_FD_203168 | JGI IMG/M metagenome (GOLD analysis project Ga0307990, IMG submission 203168) | Marine microbial communities from Ellis Fjord, Antarctic Ocean - #129 | ecosystem: Environmental > Aquatic > Marine > Unclassified | place: Southern Ocean | collected 2014-10-08
GTTTTTGCAAGTCCGGGAACGCCTATCAGCAAACAATGTCCATTACTAAAAATAGAGTTTATAACACTATTAATAATTTCCTCCTGCCCTATTATTACTTTTCCAATTTCGTTGAATAATCTTGTTTTGGCTTTAAGTAAATTGTCAACAGCTTCAACATCATTTTTATAATCCATAGTATTATTTTTATTACAAACAGGTACCCTACAGGCTTTAATAACCTAAATATCTGTTTATATTCTTGAACATATATTAAAATTTATAGTTTTCGTGCAAGCACTACTTAAACTTTATCATTTATCATTTGAAATTCTATATTTGATATTTATTTTATTTATTTTAAGTATTATTAGTCATTTTAATTTATTATCACTGTAAACGCCTGCCTGACGGTAGGCAGGAGTACAATTATTTTATCCACCCTTTCATTTCAAAATTACAGTTCTGATATGATTCATCAATATGGATATATGTAGAAGTTTGTCTTTGTTTTATCCAGTTATTTAAAACTTTTTGTTTTTTGTCGGCAAGAGCAACATCCTGAACGCGCTGATAATCATCTTTTAAATTTATTTTATGAGCATTTGTTTTAGATTTTAATCTTACAATTTTATATACCGTTTTTCCTTTTTCATTTTTCGATTCAAAAGGTTTTGAGATGTCTCCAATTTTCAAACTTTTTATATTATAATAAGTGTTTGCATCTAAATGTTCTTTTTCAAACTGAGAATTTCCTGTATAATAATTAACAACTAATCCTCCTGTATTTTTAGAATTTTCATCATCAGAAAATTTTTCAGCAGCTTTTACAAATGTTAAAGAATCTATTTTAACCAGCGTTGAAATACTATCTAAAACATTTTTTGCCTTTACCATCTCATTAGGCGAAACTTTTGGGCTTAACAATATATGACGTACATTTACAAACTCACCTTTTTTCTTTATTAATTGAATAATGTGATATCCAAATTCTGTTTCTACAATTCTTGAAACTTCTTCAGGGTCTTTTAAATTAAAAGCAACAGCAGCAAATTCAGAAACAAGATCTGCTCTGCTAACAAAACCAAGTTCGCCTCCTTTTGGTGCAGAACCAGGGTCTTCTGAATATAAAACTGCTAATGTGGAAAATTTATCACCGTTAATAATTCTTTCTCTTAATTCTTTTAATTTTTCTTTTACTACTTCTTTATCTTCATCTTTAATTTTCGGAAATTTTACAATTTGTTCAATTTCGTATGTTTCGTTTATCGTTGGTAAACTATCTTCGTGTATTTCATTAAAATATTTTCTAACCTCTGTTGGTGTTATTTTTAAATCTTCTGTTACTTTTCCCTGCATTTTCTGAATAAGTAACTGGTTTTTCATTTCTTGTTTTAAATCTTCTTTCATTTCAAGAATAGATTTTCCAAAATATTCTTCTAATTTATCTTCTGAACCAACTTTATTAATAATTTGTCTAAAACGGTTATCCATAGCATATTCAACTTCTTGCAGAGTAATTTCAATACTATCGAGTTCTGCCTGATTCAACAATAATTTCTGATATAAAAACTCTTCCAAAATATCACATTTCAAGTCACTTTTAGAAATATATTCTTGCGACATCATTTGCACATATTGATTTTCAATATCTGATTTAAGTATAATATTTTTACCCACAACAGCAATTGCCTGGTCTACAATATTTTTTTGCGAGTTAACAATAAAAGAAGAAAGATAAAAAATAGCAGTAAGAATTAATAATTTAAAAATTTTACTCATATAGATTGATTTTAATAGATTGAAATTTGCTTGCTATTTAATGCATCCTGATATATATTTTTTTCTAATTCTTTGATGATTTGCAACTTTCGCTTATTGATAATAATTTTTTTTAATTTATCATTAACAAATATTAGTGGTGCAGTATCGTTTTTCAGCTTATAATCTGTTATATTTAAAAAATAACGAAATAAAGAATCTCTTGTTTCATAAGACTTATTATATTTCAAAAACATTTCATTATCAGAAAAATGAAATGGAATTTCTTTTATTAATTCACTAAAATTAACCCAGTCGTTGTCAAAATCATTATAAATTTCTGCGTTTTTATTACAAAAAGAATCCAGTTTTCTTGATTTTTTCTCATCATTTGAACGGTACCAATTTCTTACTTTATATAGGTTTGGGACATCTTTAGAAATTTTAATAAACAAACCTTTAATAACTTCGAAATCTAATTTAAAATCTTGTGCAAACTGCAAGTAACATTCCTGTAATTGTTCTTGACTAATTACAGTATCTAAATTTTGATCAATAAAATTTTGTTGATATTTGAAAATAAGCAACGAGGTTTTATAATCTTCAACTTGCTTTTCAATTTCATATTGTTCTTTAGATAAGTTTTTATCTGCTTTTTGCATCATCAATTGTGTATTAATCCAGTTATCAACAAGGTTTTTATAAACTAATATACTGTCTTGTTCTGATAAATTCCCGGGAAATAGTTCAATTAAATCTTCAAAATATAAATACTTATCGTAAACTCTAACAATAGGTTTTTTGTCTGTATCTAAATTTGAATTATTGCAAGATTGAATAATTAAAAAAATAGTTATTATATATAATATTGTTTTCAAAATAAGCAGGTAAATGTAATTTCTATAATTTGGATTAGTTAAAAACTAAAATAAATAACAGAAAAACTAATTATTTTTTACTGTAGAAAGTACTTCTTTATTTACTATAATTTTATATTTATTTCTTAATTCCTCAATCCATTTGTTTTCCAAAAAAGTTTGATAATCTGCAGTAACCAAGCCTCTTGATTCCGCCAATGATTTTGGTTGAGGTTTTAAAACTTCATTTACAAAAATGATTTTATTTTCTTTTAATAAATATAAAAGGGTCTTATTTCTTTGAGTATTATCAAGTTTAAAAACAAGTTCATCAATATTATCATTATCGCCCTTAGAATATTTTTTACTTTCTACCAATTCAAGGTTTGCAGTATCTTTTTTATTAGTCATTTCAATAATTTTCTCAATACTATATGATTTCTTATCTTTTTGACCAAAATATTTTTCCGCAATAGTTTTAGCATTATCGTCTTTATATTTTAATATTGCAGCATCAACTCTTTCTCCCCACATATAATTATTTTTATTTTTATCGTAAAATGCTTGCAAACCAACAGTATCTTTCACTGCTTTTGACCATACCTGCCGATCTGTTAATTCAAATAATAAAATACCATCATGATATTCTTTCATTAAGTATTTAAAATCAGGATATTTTTCTTCCAAACAACTTTCCTCATATTCAATGATCTTATCGTCAGTATATTTACTAAAAATCACATCAATAACAGATTTAATTTCACCTTTTTTTCTTTTTCTTTTACTGTTGGCAATGAATTCAGCAAATTCCTGCTGGTTAATTGTTACATCAGAAAAAGTAATTAAAGTTTTATTTAAACCTTTAGCCTTTTCTATTTCCCATGTACCGTCAAAAATAGTAGTGTCAATTACTTTATAAAAATCGCTTAATGCTTTTTTATCATAATTAAAGTTGTATTCTTTTTTTAGTTTTTCAATAACGGCAATTCGACTTTTTTTAGCTCTGGCATCTTTTGATACTTTATTTTTAATTTCATTTTTAAGCTTCTCAATATCACCTAATTCTTTTTTATCAATTAACTTAAGAATATGCCATCCAAATGCCGTTTTAATTGGTTCAGAATAGTCTCCTTTTTTTCCCAGAGCAAAAGCTGCTGTCTCAAATTCAGGCACCATTTTGCCTGTGCCAAACCAGGGTAATTCTCCTCCATTTTTAGCTGAACCTTTATCATCTGAAAATTGTTTTGCAAGTTCTGCAAAATCTTCTCCTGCTTTCAGCTTATTGTAAAACTCTCTAATTTTTTCTTCCGATTTCTTTATTTTATCTTCATTTGAATCTTTAGGAACAGTTACCATAATATGTGCTACTTTAACTTGTCCCTGTGCTTTTCTTTTATCTGTAACTTTAATAATATGATACCCAAATCTTGTTCTTGCCGGCATGGAAATATCGCCAACTTTCGTATTAAATGCAGCCGATTCAAAAGGATATACCATCTGGAAAACAGTAAAATATCCAAGGTCTCCACCATTTTGTGCTACTGATGGGTCTTTTGAAAATTCTTTTGCAAGTTTTGCAAAATCTTCTCCTTTCAATATTCTCTCTCTTATCTTTATCATATCATTATATACTTTAAAAGTATCTTTTGGAAGTGCATCTTGTGCAATTTGTATTAAAATATGACTTGCCCTAATATCATATTGCATGCGCTCAAATGCTTCAACAATTAATTGTTCATCAACAGCAGGGTCAACAAAATATGGCTTTGTAAGCTGTTTTCTATATCCTGCGAGTTCTTTAATAAAAGATTGTGTGGTATCCATGCCAAGAGATTCAGCTTCAATAACTTTAAGTTTAAAATTAATAAACAACTCGAGATATTCATTTACTGATTTATTGTCAATTACATTATTTCGATTATTGTTTTTATTGTAAATTCTTTCGAATTCAGTCTTTGTGATTTTTTGATTATTAATTGTTAAAAGTATTGTTTCATCATTACTTTGAGCATTAATTAACATATTCCCAAATAATATTAGGCTAACTACAAAAAATGTTTTTTTCATTTCAATAATAAATTAAATCTACCTTAATCGGTAAACAGGTTAAACAATTAAAATTCTCTACTATAATTAGGTGCTTCTCGTGTAATTGTAACATCATGAGGATGGTTTTCAATTACACCGGCATTTGTAATACTTACAAATTTAGCTTGCATTAAACTTTCTATATTTTCTGCTCCACAATATCCCATACCTGCACGTAATCCTCCAAGCATTTGATATACAACTTCACTTAATGTTCCTTTATATGGAACTCTTGCTGCAATTCCTTCAGGTACAAGTTTACTAATATCATCTTCTATATCCTGAAAATATCTGTCTTTTGAGCCTTTTTGCATTGCCTCAATTGACCCCATACCCCTATATGATTTGAATTTTCTTCCATTAAAAATTATTGTTTCTCCTGGAGACTCTTCAACTCCTGCCAACAATGAACCTATCATAACCGAACTTCCTCCGGCAGCAATTGCTTTTACAATATCACCTGAATATCTGATACCGCCATCAGCAATTACAGGAATACCTTTATTTTTAAGAGCTTTAGCTACATCATATATTGCAGAAAGCTGGGGAACTCCCACTCCTGCAATTACTCTTGTAGTACAAATTGAGCCCGGTCCAATTCCCACCTTAACTGCATCGGCTCCTGCTTTTACCAAATCAATAGCAGCTTCTGCCGAAGCAATATTTCCAACAATAATATCTATATTATTATATTTCTTTTTAGCATTTTTTAGCATTTCAAACACTCCTTTTGAGTGTCCGTGAGCAGTATCAATAATAATTGCATCAACATCGGCATCAACGAGTGCATCAATTCTTTCCATTGTATCATGCGTTACACCTACACCTGCTGCCACCCGTAATCTGCCTCTTTCATCTTTACACGAATTAGGTCTGTCCTTTGCTTTTGTAATATCTTTATATGTTAGTAAACCTATTAATTTATTATTTTTATTTACTACAGGTAATTTTTCAATTTTATATTTTTGTAAAATTTGTGCTGCTTGTTCAAGGTCAGTAGATGCAGAAGTAGTAATAATATTATCTTTAGTCATCACATCAGAAATAAGCTCATTCATATTTTCATGAAAACGCAAATCACGATTTGTAACAATACCTATAAGTGTTTTATCTTTAGTAACAACAGGAATGCCTCCAATTTTATATTCATCCATTAAATTCAGTGCATCTCCTACTGTTTGTTCTTTACTGATAGTAATCGGGTCGTATATCATTCCGTTTTCAGCACGCTTAACACGTTTAACCTGAATTGCCTGTTCCTCAATTGACATATTTTTATGAATAACACCAATTCCACCCTCACGAGCAATTGCAATTGCAAGAGCTGATTCGGTAACTGTATCCATTGCTGCCGAAACAATTGGTGCATTTAATGTAATATTTCTTGAAAATTTTGTTGTAATATTTACATCTCTCGGTAAGGTTTTTGAATAAGCAGGCAGTATAAGTACATCGTCAAATGTTAATCCGTTTACAGCTATTTTATCTTCTAAAAATGACATTTTATATTAAAATTTCCTGTTTTTTAAAAATTGTGCTAAATTATAAAAAATAACAGACTAATGTAGTTTTTAAATTATTTTTTGATTTTATTTTAACATTTTTTAACCAATATAAAGATTTATACTTCTACTGAAATATAAGAAAATAAATAATAGTCTTGTTTTTTTGTTTTGTTTTTTCAAAACAATTTACGCAAGTTCAACTTGCTTATTACTGCATTGTGAAATTGATGGTATAAGCGTTAATTAGCGGGAGTAGCTACGTGGGACTTCTACCCATCTCATTACCACTCTTTTATATTTTAAGCCCGAAACATTTTCTTATATTTTTATTCCTATTACTGTTATATCATCAACTTGTTCAAAACGATTGTCTATTAACGGATCATTGTAGTCCATCCAGTCATCAAGTGCTTTTACAAGTGCAAGTTGTTGTTCATGCATTGAAAGTATGGAAATTTCAGCTATAAGCCTTTTAAATTGCTTACTCTTAAATTTCTTTCCTTTTGAACCTCCGAACTGGTCAGGAAAACCATCGGAAAACATATATAACTGATCGCCTTTTTGCAATTCAATCTCATGGTTGGTAAAATCATCCATACACACATGAACAGCGACTGGCATATTATCGCCTTTGATGAATTCTATCATATCAGCTTTATCTTCAAAATCATGGAATTGGACATCTTGTCTTATTATCCACAATGGATTATTTGCACCTGCCCATAAGATACGTTTTCTGTTTTTGTGTATTGCAACGATTGACATATCCATTCCGTCTTTTTGTGTGCCTTGCTCTCCTGTTTGTTGCAGGGCTTCGATTATAGATGTTCTTAGATGGTTTAATATTTCGGCTGTGTTTGTAACCTCTTTTTTTCTGACAATCTCATTCAGGAAGCTTACTCCAAGCATGCTCATGAAAGCACCAGGTACGCCGTGTCCCGTACAGTCGGCGACAGTTACCACAGTCCAATCTTTTATTTTGGTTGCCCAATAAAAATCACCGCTAACTACACTATGAGGTCTGAAAATTATGAAATGCTCGCCTAGTATTGAATCAGCATATTTGTCGGCAGGTAGAACAGCGGTTTGTATGCGTTTAGCATAAGTGATGCTATCTGTGATTTCTTTTGTTTTCTCTTCAATAATTTCATATGCAATTTCAATTTTTCTGTTCTTAATACTTAATTCTCTCTTTTGCTTTTGTGTAATACGCCATCGGTTGAACATAAAAACTGAAAATACAATTACCAGCAATAAGCCTCCAATAACAAAATATATTATTGACTTTTGCCTTTTATTTTCCCCAATTGCAATTTCTTTATCTTTATTCAGCAATTCAATTTCTTTTTGTTTTTTATCGGTTTCGTAAATGGTTTGCATCCGGGCAATGTTTCTGTTTGCATTTTCATTGAACAAAGTATCTTTCGTATTTACGTAGAACTCAAAATAATTATACGCATTTTCATAGTCGTCTGACTGATAGTAGATTTCCGAAAGTGTTTTATAAGGATTTTTTAACAGGTTCATTGAATTTAGTTGCCTGGCAAGACTTAAACTCTGTTTTGCATAATTTAATGCCTGAGAATAGTTTTTCTGCTTTAAATAAATTTCTGAGATATTATCAAATGCTTTTGCAATATTTATTGAATCATTTTGTTTGTTAAATATTTCCAATGCTTTATTGTAATATTCCAATGCCTTGGAAAAATCTTCTGTTTGTTTGTTTATTATGGCAATGTTGGCTAAGCTTAATCCGATTCCTCCTTCATCTTGAATATCGGTTCTAATTTTTAATGCTCTTTCATGGCAATCCAGTGCTTTTACTAATTGATTAGACTTATCGTATGCATTTCCTAGATCGTTTAAACTATTTGCTATTTGTGCAGAATCTCCAACCAAACTATCATTCTGAAAACCAAGAGAATGGTATTCAACTGCTTTTGAATAATTGCCCATAGTATGATACAAGATGCCTATTTCCCCGAGACAAAAAGAGATACCTCTTTTATTATCAATTTTTTCATGGACTTTAAGAGCATTAAGATAGTACTCAATTATTTTTTCATAGTTTTCGTCTGCTTTATATGTTAGTGCAATGTCGCCATATGTTATAGCCACTCCTGTCTGATGCTTTAATTTATTAAACTCCTCTAATGCAAGTAATAAATGCTGCCTCGCTTCATCGGTTTTTCTATTATTAAGAAAAATTTTGCCTAAATAAAGGCTGCTGTATGCAATTCCTTTGTTATAGTCCTGAATTTTACTTAAACGGTTGGCTTCACTCCCGTAATACAATGAAGTTTCGTACTCTCCGGTATAAAAATACTCCTCACAAAGCTTGTTAAGAATATTAATTCTATTGGTATCTTCCAAAGAAGATGATAATACTGATTTTAAAGAATCAATAACTGTTTCAGCTTTAGAAACTGAAAATTGAAAAAACGACAACAACAATAAAATTGAAATTAATTTCCTCATTAAGCAACAAATATTAAAAGTATCCTTCCTTTGAACATATAAGCAATCGAGAATAACAATTAGTGTACAATTATTTTCTTATTCAACAAAATGTCCCCGCAACTGATTTGTACATTGTAAATACCTGCGGGCTGCTTTAAGCTAATTGAAATTTCATTTGGAAGGTTTCGAATTAAGGTTTCTCTGAAAACTTCCTGTCCATATAGGTTAAAAATTCTAATTTCGCAGCTCTGTAGCTGGTTTTTACAGTTAGTTTTTAAAGTAAATACACCATTGTTAGGATTTGGAATAACCTGAAAAGCAAAACAGGAAGGAGATAAGCCCCTGACACTTTCCGGTGATGTTATTGGCAATCTAACGTTGGAACGGGAAGAGTTGTGATTCTCTGCTTTGGCAGGGTCACAACTAATGCTCCATTTAGTACTGACCCTCCATGTTGCTGTGTCCTGATAGGTTGCATATTGTGCATCGTTGTACAATGTGGAAGATGCGCTTAAAGTTTGAATGATAATATAGTTTCCTGTAGAATAATTGTCTCTTTCAAATAAATAATTCTGTAACGCTGGAACTGGCTGTACCTGCCCTTCAATTTGATACTGGGTCCATGCGAAGATAGAACCGCTGTTTATCAAAAACATGGTTTGATGATACGGGCTCATAGAACTCATTATATTGTTGCCACCGCAGGTATCTCTGTATGCAATTTTGTACCTCCATGAACTGGCATTTGGGTCGCCATTCGCAGCATAAAGGGTTCTTACCGTATCAATAAATATACTTAAAGAATCGTAAGAAACTTTCCCAATGAGTGCAAAATTATTATTAGACGTATCTCTGTAAACATAAAAAGTATCGGCAGTATAGGGGGTTTTATCCCAGTAAATAATATTGTTCTGCGATAAACTATCTACTGATACCATACAAATAACTGGCGTTACTGGCATGCAATCGCCTATTTCACGAATTACACTATTTAAACAGTCAGCTATATACAGATTCCCTGCCGCATCAAAATCGATGCCTTGTGGTCCATTGAATTGTGCTAAAATAGCAGGACCTCCGTCTCCGCTGTAACCTATGATACCGTAGATGCCTGCAATAGTGCTGATAATTCCTAATGTATTTACTTTACGCACATCTTGATTACTTCCTTCAGCAATATACAGATTTCCAATATTATCAATAGCCAAACCTGATGGATCCCACAGTTGTGCCGAAGCGGCAGGACCTCCATCTCCGCTATAACCTGCTGTGCCTGTACCTGCAAAAGTGCTGATAATTCCCGATGTATTTACTTTGCGAACTACATCATTACTCAACTCAGTAAAATAAATATTGCCTATTACGTCTATTTCAATTTCAAATGGTTCGTTTAGTTTAGCGGAAGTGGCCAGTCCTCCGTCTCCGCTGTACCCAGCTACATTGTTACCCGCAATTGTACTAATAATACCCGAGGTATTTACTTTGCGAATAACATTGTTATAATAGTCAGCGATATAAATATTACCAGTTGTGTCTATTGCTACACCGATCGGATAAAATAATTTAGCCGAGGTGGCCGGTCCTCCATCTCCGCTGTAACCTGCTATGTGATTACCGGCTATTGTGCTAATAATACCAGATGTATCTACTTTGCGGATGACATTATTTCCTGCTTCGGCAAAATAAATATTGCCTGTAACATCTACCGCTATACCTGTCGGATAAAATAATTTAGCCGAGGTGGCTGGTCCTCCATTTCCGCTGTAGCCAAATGTACCTGTGCCTGCATAAGTGCTTATAATACCCGAAGTGTTTACTTTACGGATCACATGATTATAAGTATCAGATATATAAACATTGCCTGCTGCATCAAATGCTACACATGCTGGTTTATTTAATGTTGCAGAAGTGGCGAGTCCTCCGTCTCCGCTATATCCTACTGTACCTGTGCCTACTACAGTTATAATGGTTTGTGCAGTTGAAGATTGTATCGCTATGCTCAAAAGAACGAAGATAATTAATATTTTTTTCATTGTATTGGTTTTTTAAATTTATTGAATCACAATTTTCTTCACTGCTATTCCTTTATCAGAAATTATTCTCAGAAAATAAATTCCATCGGACAAATTCAGATTAAGGATTATTGATTTTGGATAAAAAAGTTGTTCGGCATATAATTTTTCTCCATACACATTATAAACTTCCAAACCCTTTACTTCAGATGTCTCACTTCTCACTTCAAATTTTCCATTTGAGGGATTTGGATAAACGTTCACTATGTTCTCAAAATAGCTCTCATTTATGCCGGAGGAATTCATGCGATAGGAATTAGAATGAGAAGTATTTACCGTTGTTCCGTTTTCTCTGTTCTTTGAAGAGCCTGTAACAGTGCAACTGATGCCCCACTTAGTTTTAACACGCCATGTTGCATTTGGGAAAGCAGAATATTGTGCATCCATGTATAAAGTTGAAGAGGCGCTTAATATTTGAATGGTATCATAGTTCCCTGTGGAATAATTGTCTCTTTCAAATAAATAATTTTGTAACTCTGGAACAGGTTGTACTTTTCCTTCTATCTGATACTGAGACCACAGGAAATTCGCATCACTGCGTATCATAAATAGTGTTTGATGATAAGGACTCATGGGACTCATTATATTATTGCCACCACAGGTATCTCTGTAAGCAATTTTATATCTCCACGAACTTGCATTAGGGTCGCCATTAGCAGAATAAAGAGTTCTCACAGTATCAATAAACATGCTTAAAGAATCGGAAGGAACTTTTCCTATAAGCACATAATTGTAATTGGCGGTATCTCTGTAAACATAAAAAGTATCGGCAGTATAAGTGGTGTTATCCCAGTAAATAACATTGTTTTGCGATAAACTGTCAACCGTTATCGTGCAAATAAGAGGTGTTGCAGACATACAAACGCCAACTTCTCTAATTACATTATTATCTCGATCGGCAATATAAAGATTGCCTGCAATATCTATTGCTAAGCCTGAAAGACAACTACTTAATTGAGCCATGGTAGCAAGACCTCCGTCTCCGCTGTAACCTATTATGCCAGTGCCTGCAAAAGTGCTGATTATTCCCGATGTATTTACTTTACGAATCACGCTATTATTAACGTCACTTATATAGAGATTACCAAAAGCGTCTACTGCTATACCTGCTGGCCAATATAATTTAGCCGAAGTGGCTGGTCCTCCGTCTCCGCTGTAACCAGCTATGCCGGTGCCTGCAAAAGTGCTTATTATACCCGAGGTATTTATTTTACGAACTACATTATTAATATAATCTGCAATATACACATTGCCTAAAGCATCAATATCTAACCCGGTTGGCTCATTTAATTTAGCTGAAGTGGCTGATCCTCCGTCTCCGCTATATCCTGCTGTGCCGGTACCTGCTATTGTGCTTATAATGCCTGATGTATTTACTTTGCGAACTACATTATTACCATGATCGGTAAAATAAATATTGCCTATTGCGTCTATTGCTACAGATGCTGGCAGATATAATTTAGCCGAAGTGGCAGGTCCTCCATCTCCGCTGTAGCCCGCTGTACTGGTGCCTGCAAAAGTGCTTATAATACCCGAAGTATTTATTTTACGAATCACATGATTTATAAGCTCAGCTATATAAAGATTACCTGCTGCATCTATTGCTACGCCTCTCGGGCTAAATAATTTAGCCGAAGTGGCTGGTCCTCCGTCTCCGCTGTAGCCAGCTGTACCTGTGCCTGCAAAAGTGCTTATAATACCTGATGTATTTACTTTACGAATTACGTGATTACTAAGATCAGCTATATAAAGATTACCTGCTACATCTATTGCTACACCTTCAGGATGATCCAATTTAGCGGATATGGCAGAACCCCCATCTCCGCTGTAACCTTGTGTTCCATTGCCTGCTATAGTTATAATGGTTTGAGCGTTTGCAAATTGCCTTCCAAAAAACGAAACCGCAATGATGAAAATAATAATAAATTTTTTCATAGAGAATATGTTTAAAAAAAATAACCATTCGGGTGTAAATATAAACAATAAATATGATATAAACCTAAGTACATGACAAAATTTTAATTACTATTTCAATATTCTGATAAACATACCCAACTACCGCAAGTTTCTGAATTTGTGGTACAATCCGCTTTAAATCTTTCTAACCCCCAAATATAGCAAAAAAAAATGCTCTCTCTTTTAATTTTAGATTTACGATTTTATATTTTTTGTCAATTTAAAATTTACAATTGTACATCTAAAATTATTTTACTCTGTTTTTCTATGTTTTACATTAAGTCTGCCTCTAATATTTTTTTTATTTCTTTTTCTACTATTAAAGTGTCGTATTTGAATTTCTCAAAACTTTTATGACTTTTGGAACGTCCCAAAATGACTTGGGAATCCCAAGAAGTCATCTTCTGACTGACCCTTTCCTGAAAGCTTGACAACTATTTATGGGTTATATACAACTTAATGCAGATTTAATATCTTTTTGAATATCAAAAATACTGTCTAATTTCATAAGCTCTACAAGCTCCATAACCTCATTGTTAATATTGCATATTACAAACTTGCTTTCGGATTTTCTGCTGACTTTTAGTGCTGATATTAATACAGCAAATCCTGAACTGTCAATAAATTGCACATTTTCGAGGTCAAGTATTACTTTAGATTTCTTAATTTTAAATAAATCATTTAGTTGCTGTTTTACTTTGTCTGCAATAGTAATATTTAATCTATCTGACTCAATAAATGAAGCAATTTTAACATCGTTTTTATCAATAATTTTAAGCATAATATATTTGGTTTAACGTTTTTCGTTTTTCGTTTGTTGTTTGTCGTCATGCCTATCGGCAGATAAATTTGTTGTTTGTCGTTTTCTTCGACTCCGCTCAGGGCTAGCGTTTATCATGAACGCTTACTGAGTTTCTTAATAATTTCATCAAATTCTATCAAAGCTTTTTCACATACTAAAATAAACTTATTTACATAATTTTTATATGTTTCAACTTCTTTTTCTTCTTTTGCAAGGGCTTCCAAAGTTTTTATATCATTTGCCAATTCGTTTAAACCCATAATAGCCAATGATGACTTTGCTTTATGTGCCAATGATGCTAATGCTTGATTATCTTTATTTTTTAAATGTGTTTTAAAATCATTTTTAAATTCGGGATATTGTTCTTTAAAAATTTCTATCATTTCAATTATTAGTTCATTAGAACCATCAGACATTTCCTTTAAATATGTTAGGTCAACTAATCCCATTTTATTGTTTTTCGTTTTTCGTTTTTCGTTCCACTAAAATTTATTGTGAACGGGTACTTGTTTTTTCATTTTTTAAAACCTCATTAATTATACTTATTAACTTTTTTGGGTCAAAAGGTTTTGCAATATATTCATTCATACCAATTAAAAAGCATTTTTCCCTTTCATCACCCATTGATGCACCTGTTAATGCAATTATTGGAATATTTCGTTTATTGTTTTTTAATTTTGTTCTAATATGCTTAGTTGTTTCAAATCCATCCATTTCGGGCATATGAAGGTCCATTAAAATAAGGTCATAATTTTTTTCTTTTATCAATTCTATTGCCGTTTTCCCATTTTCAGTAATTTCAACATTAAAGCCACTTTTATTTAATATTTTTTTTGTGAGAATTTGGTTAAGTTTATTGTCTTCAACAAACAAAATATTAGCAGATTCAACACCCTCAATATCAACAGGTATTTGGGTACTGTCATTTTCTAATTCTTTTTTATCTTCATTTGTTTTTTTGAAAGACAGGTAAAATGAAAAGTTACTTCCTTCATTTGAGTTACTGTAAACATACATTTTTCCACCCAATAATTCTACAAGGTCCTTACTTATTGACAAACCTAATCCTGTTCCGCCATATTTTCTTGTAGTATCGCTACTTGCCTGAGAAAAACTCGAAAAAATAGTTTTTAATTTGCTTTTTATTATACCTATTCCTGTATCAATAACTGTAAATAAAATTGAAATTGTTTTATCTGTTTCATTTATCATTTTTGTTTCAACAATAACACTCCCTGTTTCAGTAAATTTAATACCGTTTCCAATCAAATTTAAAAGTATCTGATTTAATCTGTATTTATCTCCAATAATATATCTTGGTGTATCACCTGAAATGTTAAGAACTAATTCAATGTTTTTCTCATCCGCCTTAATACCAAGCACTTCTTTTATTTCAACTAATAAAGTATGGAGATTGAATTCAATTTCTTCGACTATAATCTTTCCTGCTTCAATTTTTGAATATTCCAAAACATCATTAATCAAAACTAAAAGACTGTCTGATGAGTTTTTGATGTGTTTTATATATGTTTTTTGTTCTTTGTTGAGATTTGTATCGTTTAATAAGTATGACATTCCTATAATTGCATTCATAGGGGTTTTTATTTCATGACTTATATTTGCAAGAAACTGTTCTTTTATTTTTGCCAAGTTTTCTGCTTTATTTTTAGCAAATTTCAAATCAATATCCTGCCGTTCAATCTGTTCTAACATTTGATTAAAACCTGATATCAAAGAACCTATCTCGTCATTTCCTGCCTTTTTAATTCTTACTGAATAATCTTTATTTTTAGAAATCCCAAGCATTATATCTAACAACTTGAATATTGGTCTTGAAATTATTTTTTGCAATTGCATTGATATCAATATTGCAATTAATAAAGCTGATAAAATAATTATACCAATTACTTTGATCAATCTGTTAATTTTTTCTGAATATTCAGTAAGATCTGAAAGAATAATAATATTGCCAATAAGTTCTTCTTCATATATTATCGGTTTTATTACAGTAATTGAATTTTCACTTGAAATAATACTGTCTTTTTCAATAAAAAAAAATTCGTTTATTATATTTGAATTATCCTTATTGTATTGTGTTAAAATAGAATTATCAGGCATTATTATTTCTGCTTCTCTAATATGTTTATTAAATCTTAAAGTATTTAGGATTTCACTTGATGCAATACTGTCATTAAAAGTTACAGCAGCAGAACTATTGTGTCCGATAACATCGGCAAGAATTGATAAATCTTTAATCGTTTTTATTTTAAACTCTTCTTTATCATAAATAAAAAAAGTAATACCTGACAACAGTAATGCAATTAAACTTGTTGAAATTACAACAAAAATTATTTTATATTTTATTGATATGTCTTTAAAATTTAATCTCATCTTCTGTAATAATTTTAGACAATGCCAATAATTTAGAGCTTATAATAATTTTCTTACGTTTAGCTGCATTATTATTAATATGAAACCTATATTTTGAATGCTTGCTCGTAAAGTTAATTATTCCTCCCAATTCACAAAAATCTTCAATATTATTTCCTACTGTCAAAATAGATTTTTCCTTTATTATTTTAAATAATTCTTTCAACTCTAATCTTGACATTTCAGATACAAACAATATGTGGCAGCGTTCAATATCTTCGGGAGCATCATAGCGAATTGCCACCCAATTTCTGTTAAGAATTTTCCTGTCTTTTAACACTTTTTCCAAAACTCTTTCAAAAGAATCATCCCCATATATTCCTATAATAAAAGGCGAAGTTTTAGAAGTGAATGCATTATCTGACCAAGTAACAAATTTTGAAAAATTATATAAATATCCTGCTTTAAGCTCATGTTCTGTATATCCCTGAGCATTGGCAGACAAGGAGTATAATAAGCTTAAAACACCAATCAATAGCTTAAATTTTAATAAATAATATTTTATATTTTTAATCTTTATCAAAATGCCTTTTTCTAATTTGTTTTGTATATTAAAATTTCTACTCTTCTATTTTCTGTTCTGTCTTTTTCATTTTTTTCATTTAATGATCTGCTTTCGCCAAATGCTTTAGTTAATATCCTGCTTTTACTTACATTTTTATTTAATAAATATTTCATTACCGAAATTGCTCTATTTTCTGATAAGTTTAAATTATATTCACTATTCCCTTGTGTATCCGCAAAACCATGCAACTCAACATCGAATTTTGGATTATTTATTATTAAACTAACTATATCATCAATTTGTTTATAATATTTATTTTGTACTGTTGTATCGGCAAGTTCAAAAAGTATATTGAATTGCACAATACAAAATCTTTGACCTTTAGTTTCTATATCCTCTGCTACTTCATCGGTTTTAACAGTATTTAATGGAGAGAGCACCCATATTGTATCTTGTCCTACCACCAACATTTTTAAATTAGTAGAATCTGAATTTGCATTATAAAAATATGATTGTGAAGATTTGTCCTCATAAACAGCAGTTTCGTTCAGAATATTTAAAGTTGTTGTATCTGTATTTTCAATAGCATTATCAATAAGATTTAACAATTCATCATATTTTTTTATTTTGTTTGAATCATTAAGCATTTCTTTATCTTTTTCTGAGTATGCTTTTAGATTATCGAAACCAACAGAATCTGTTTTTTCAATAATCTCATTAATTATTTCCAACAATTCAGAGTAATCTTTAAATGAAGCAGAATCTCCTTTATTAATATCTAAATCATATATATCATAAAAGATATTATTAACGAATATCTTTTCTCCTATTGTTTTTCCAATGGCATCTATAGAAATTGCCGACAAATGAATTTCTTGAAATAATTCGTAGAAATAAGTTTGATTAGGAATATAGATATTTAATAAATGAGGTAAAAAGTTGTCTGCTTCAATTATCATATCATAATTTTTCCCGGGAGGAAATATCATTAAATATTTTCCGGTTTTAGAATTTGAATTATAAACATAATTAATCTTTGAACCTGTTTCCTTGTCTATAACTTTAATCTTAGCTTTAACAGGTTTAGGCGGATCACCGGCAGTAATTATTCCTTTAACCAGTGTTAAGGGGATAGATTTATTAATAAATACCTTGTAAATATCGTAAGAATCATCTTTATTATTTATTGATGATGAAAAATACCCATAATTTCCATCGGCTGATAATACAAAGTTATTATCGTCTTTTGTAGTGTTTATTGGATAACCAATATTTATAGGGTTTGACCATTCGTTTTCGAATATGTATATGGATTTAAAAATATCATATCCGCCCATTGTGTTATGACCCTTAGAGCTAAAATATAAAGTTTTACCATCAGGATGAATAAATGGTGAATCTTCATCATATTTTGTATTAATTAAAGCGCCAAGGTTAACGGGTTTGCCCCAGTCTCCTTTTTCAGTTTTTTGAGTTTTGTAAATATCTTTACCTCCATAACCACCGGGTCTGCTACTTGAAAAATAAAGTGTATTACCATTGGGTGTAATGCTAACATTGCCTTCTTGAAATATAGAATTAATATTTCCATTAAGTTTTTGTAAACTTTCACATTGGGTATTATTTATTTGACAAGAAAAAATATCAGAATTATGTTTATTTATTTTAATTAATACAAACATTGTATTACCATCGGGTGAAATACCGGCAATTGATAAATCTTTATATTTATTTTCAGATTCAATATGAATACTTAATGCCTGTTGCCAAATATTATTTTCATTTTTTGAAATATAAATTTGATGTGCAGTATCTGCTATTACATTATCCTGCATTGAAAAATAATCTCGTGTAAAATACAAACTGCTTTCGTCTGCAGAAATATGTGGTGAACATTCAGAAAACTTTGTATTAATTTCAGATTTTATTTTTTCAATCTCAACTTCTAATGAATCTGATTTTATAGTTTTTGCGTAACTACATATATCAATCATTCTGACAACTGTTGATATATCTTTATCATCTTTATCTGCAAGTTTTAAATATCTTCTGAAAAAAACTTCCGATTTTTCAAATTCATAATTAAAGTGGTAAAGTATTCCCAGTTCTTTAAATACATCTTTTGGAATTAATGATTCTCCTTTTTCCAGTGCATATTCTAAATATGGTATACCTTTATATTTTTCATATTTGGTATTCAGATAACAAACACCAATTTGATATTTTAGTTCAAAATTGTCTTTTTTTACAGAATCTAATGGTAAAAATAATTTAAGTGCTTCTTCAAATTCTTCGTTGTCAAAAAGCTTAACGGCTTCGTTATACTTTTTTCTGTCAAAATTATCTTCTTGTGCATTTAAATTAATAAATGAAAGAATATTAATTAAGCAGAATATTAATATGTTTAAAGCAAATTTCAATATATACAGTTAATCAACAATGATTTGAAAGCAAATAAAGTTTAATGCAATACTAATAATTAAATATAAAATTATAAAAAAAAATGTAAGAGCCATATTAAATTTAATATTTCGCTCCTACGGAGCTTTATAATTAAGGTTATAACTATGTTCTATAAATATTTCACTCCTAACGGAGTTTAATAAATAATCCAATTCAACTCGCAGAGGTTGGGTATTGATTAAATCTATACCCCGCCCTGAAGGATCCCGAGAAATCGGGGCAGGACAGAGCTACTGATTTTTTATTAGTATTATATGTATTAAAAATTCAAATACTTTTATTATTTTTAAATTTTAAAATCAGGGTTACTTTTTAAAAAATATTTTATAAATCATATAATCTAAAAACTGGGAATCATGAAAAAAACGTATTTATTTATTGTAGTAACATTGTTTATTTTCTTTATTAGCTGCAGTTCATCTGGCAGTGATATGTTTTCTTTAAAAGAATCGGTAAGCAATATGGATGCCAGCACAGAATATTCGGCTGATTATGATAAATCTGAAAAAGCATATCTTGAAGAAGAATATGAAGGTAGTGAAGGTGATGATGTAGTAATTGCAAATGCAAATGATATTGCAGAAATTAAGATGCCCGACAAAATTATTAAAACGGCAAATATTAGCATTGAGATTGAAAATTATCCTGAATCTATTAAACAAATTAAAAATACAATTGATAAATGGAAAGGCTTTATTTCGAACGAAAATGAGAACAGCTATAGTTATATGGCTTCTAATATACTAACAATAAGAGTGGGGAATGAACATTTTTCAAATTTAATTGACGATTTAACTGCAAATGTTAAAAAGGTTGAAACAAAAAGCATTAGTGCTACTGATGTTAGTGAAGAATTTGTTGATATTCAAACCAGATTAAAAACTAAGAAGGAAGTTGAAAAACGATATATTGAACTATTAAGACAAGCGCATACTGTTACTGATATATTATATGTTGAGGAACAAATACGTGTTATTCGTGAAGAAATTGAAGCAAAAGAAGGACGTTTAAAATATTTAAAAGACAGAGTTGCTTTTAGCACAATTACTATTGAAATTAAAGAATATTATAAAGATGATATTTATG
>Ga0307990_1001455_pt1 | contig 19963 bp, 19 predicted proteins | sample EllFjometagen129_FD_203168 | JGI IMG/M metagenome (GOLD analysis project Ga0307990, IMG submission 203168) | Marine microbial communities from Ellis Fjord, Antarctic Ocean - #129 | ecosystem: Environmental > Aquatic > Marine > Unclassified | place: Southern Ocean | collected 2014-10-08
AATGAGAATATCCCAATAAAGACAAAGCTGTAAGCCCCCCAACGTGCACTGACAAGTTTGCCTGTATCTGAAGCGAGTATACTGCCCCTTGCCAACGTATATTATCATTTGGCCGTTTGAATGCACCAACACCTATGGATTCAAGCCACCCACTCTTTTTGTACCTTTGTTGTAGGTCATAAGAGAATCCGTTCTTGTCAAGCCATGATGCAAGAATTACAGTTCCCGAGACATGTAAATCCAGAAGCTTCTTTATTTTTATTTCATTATTAGTACTCATAGTACAAATATCGTGATTTATTTAAAGAGAAACGCAGTCCGGACCGGTTTTATTTATAATATTAATTCATTTATTCCAAAAGTACTATCTGGATCAAGACCTGCCAGATAATGTTCGGTAACCACAACATTGCTGTGACCTAACATTTAACTTATCTGTTTAAGAGGCACATTATTTTGGTCAAGAGTATTGGCATAACAATCTCTTGCGCTCCCCAGCTTCAATGGTTGAGATAAACCAAATTGGTCTCTTATATCCTTTAGTTTCTGATTTAATTGCTGTTTAATCTGGAAAATCCGGTGTAACTGGTTCTTCGTCATATTTGGGGATGGTATATCTCGGCTGATCAAATTGCCTTATTCGCAACATCTCAAAGCTAGCTATTCGATTTCTCTGCCTTTTGACACTCTTGATTCCATTAACATGCTACACCTAGTCCAATTATTCCTCAGTATTATAATTCCATTTTAATAGCAATAGAAATAATGAATTATTTACCTGTTTATCGGAGACTTAAACTTCATTATAATTATTAAAAACGTCCCCAAATATGACGAAGAACCTTTAAAGTGAGCTCCAAAAAATCGATTTCATTTTCAATTTTAGCTTATTAATATTAATAAATAGTATTCGCTTTTTCTTCTTTTAGAATTATCTTTGTAAAAAATAGATCTGTTATGCATAGCTACAAGCAACTCAATTTTAGCACGATTATTCTTGACGTAGTTTCAAAATTTTCAGGGAATCCCGCCCTTGGATTTATTGATGAAGAAGCTTTGACATACGCCCAGATGGGCAGGAAAATAGAAGCGGTGAAGGTCCTTCTTGAAAAGCTGGGAATAAAACCCGGGCAAAAAGTGGTTATTTATAGCCAAAATATGCCCAATTGGGGAGTTGTTTATTTTGCCCTGCAGAGTATGGGGATAGTAGCGATTCCTGTGTTGCCTGATTTCAATGCTCACGAACTACAAAATGTTCTGAATCACTCAGAGGCAATTGCTATTTTTATTTCTAAAAGCTTGGAGTACAAGCTTGCAGAGCTAAAGATGGAATTTATTAATACTACAATTCGGATTGATAATCTTGAAGTCCTAAATAGTGTTAACAATAAAGTTGTTTTTGATGAAGAGGCAATAAGCAATACAGTATATGATGTTAATGAAAATGAGCTTTCAATTTTACTTTACACTTCGGGAACAACAGGAGACTCAAAAGGAGTAATGCTCTCCCAAAAGAATGTAATATTTAATGCCCTCCAGGCCAATGCAATCCAGCCCATTAACGAACACGATCGCTTCCTTTCTATATTGCCCTTGTCACATACCTATGAAAATACTTTAGGACTGATACTTCCAATTTTAAAAGGCGCAGGGGTTACCTATCTTCGGAATCCGCCAACAGCAAGCGTTCTATTACCCGCAATGAAATCGGTCAAACCTCATTTAATGTTAACGGTGCCGATGATTATAGAAAAAGTGTTTAGAAACAGTGTCCTTCCTCAGATTCAAAAAAAGACTGCAACACGATTGATGTATAAATTAAGGCCAGGGCGTAAGCTAGTTCATAAAATAGCAGGTAAAAAACTCTATCAGACTTTCGGAGGAAACCTTAAGTTTTTTGGTATTGGAGGAGCAAAACTCGATCCGATTGTAGAACAATTCCTCAGGGACGCTAAATTTCCTTATGCTATTGGATATGGCTTAACCGAAACCGCCCCACTCCTTGCAGGTTCCAATCCTTCTCAGACAAAATTCCAAGCCATTGGCCCCAATGTTGTGCATTGTGAGTTGAAAATTGATAATCCCGATCCTGTTACCGGCGAAGGCGAAATCTGGGCCAAAGGAGAAAATATTATGCTGGGCTATTATAAAAATGAAGAAAAGACAAAAGAAGTTCTTACCGAAGACGGATGGTTCAAAACCGGTGACCTGGGCGTTTATGATAAAAACGGATGGTTAAGTCATAAGGGCCGTCTAAAAAACGTGATCATTGGTTCCAACGGGGAAAATATCTATCCGGAAGAAATAGAATCACTGATTAATAATTTTCGACATGTTGAGGAATCTGTTGTGATGGAGCAAAAAGGAAAACTGGTCGCTCTGGTACATTTTAACCGGGAAGAACTGGAGAAAAAAATAAAGCAAGCCTCCTCAGAGTTTTCAACTAAAGTAGACAAAAATCTTAGTGAAATCAGTAAAAAAGTAGACGAAACCATTAGCAAACTAAGTCTAGAACTTCGTGAATTTATAAACTCTAAGCTTAATAAATCCTTCCAAATTAAGGAGGTTGTTTCACATAAAGATCCATTTCTTAAAACGGCCACTTTGAAGATTAAGAGGCATTTGTATCAGATAAGGAAGGGAGATGTTTCGGATAAATAATTCAGGTTTACAGCTTGATTATTTGTCCAGATGATTAATTTAACCTCTCCTGTATTCTGGAGTCAAATAAAGGGAGGATTATATGGCCTGTCGGATATCTCTTTTCAATTTCTATTACCCTGCATTCCTGGAAGAACCGTGCCACTGACCACCCTTAGCCGGAATATGGCGTCTAATATAAGATACAGAACTACTGGATCTTAAATGGGATAGTGAGAATCGGCTTGAAGTGGTCAAGCCCTCCGTTTTTTCCAATAGAGCCACATGAATTATAAAAATTTGTGTAGAGTTACTTATGTTTGAACTTGTAACCGTATACGAAAGCCAGGTAATCAGCAACCGGATAATGAGCCCTAAGAATGGCTCCTACGAAATGTGTTCTTTTTTCACCTAAATCGATCCTGAAACCTGATCTTTCAAAGAAAGCAGGTATTGTATACAAAGATCCACCACGAGCTCCTGACTTTGCCAGCTCAATGTTTTTCGGGGACCGGAATACATAGGTCCCAAATCCAACATGGAAAGCAAATCTTCCGAAACAAAGCTCACCAAATGCATAAAGACTTCCTGTAGTAAGGACATCAGGAATGCTGTATTCATCTTCGATCCTGAACTCGGGAGATGGTCCCAGGGAATGTATATAATGTGCTTCAACAGCCCCACCGACTCTAAATACCGGATGAAGCTGACGTTCATAACCAAACGAAGTCCCGGTCTTGAAATAATAATAATTGTTATATCTCGACCACATCCAACCTGGCTCCACCGCTACGAACATGGAACCTGAAGGTTTGAATTCGGATTTCTCCATGGGAACAAAGGTGCTGAGCCCCGGGTGAATATGATAGCGTATCCCGGCCAGTCCCTGCACCTCGTTGATCCCGTAATTCGGGAATTTCCAGGATGCATTTGATGCATGGGTATAGTTGGCGTTAAGTGTCAGGTCAAGCCTGTCATTCAACTGAATATCGAAACCCGTTTGAAAATTAATATATGGAGTTACTCGTGTAGAGATGAGTACATTTTCCGGATTTGTGATCTCATCATAGATTTTGCTGAACACACCAAATCCCATTCCGAGCTGGAAGTGCCAATTGAAGCGATGGAATCTGATGATCGGAGCCTGCAGGTAGCCAAAAAGTGCAAGATTACTTCCCATGATGTCTTTTTGACGTTGTTGCAGTTCATCACTATCGGAATAATCTGTGTAATTCGTGAAGCGAAGAGCAATACCTGTTATAGGATAATTAAGGGGTTTTTCCCAATTGTTTTCTCCCGAACTTTGCAGGCCAAAGCGAAACTCGTATGAATTAAAGTACAAATCTTCTAAAAAATCACGATTGGGATGATGAAGTACTTTTCCATACCTCAGGTTAAGCTCCATGAAGATATCCGGATCCCGTGCGTCCTGGGCAAAAGCTGCCAATCCATATAAATGGAACAATACCATGGAACATATAAAAAGATAAAGAGTATTTCTTCTGACTATATTCATTTAGCATCAAGCATTGCCTTTTTGAATTCCTCTTAGGCTGTTTGTCGAAATTTATAAAAAAAAACGGTACAGATGAGAATAATATTTACATTGAATTCGGTATTGCATTATTTGAAAGACTGGAGGAGGATGAATTCAATCCTAATGTGTCACTTGAAGTCGGTTATTTACGCGCACTCAGAAAACCAGTCTGTTTACTAAAAGATAAGACGCTAAAAACACTACAAACTGATCTAGTTGGTAAACTTTATAAAAGCTTTGATCCCCAAGATCCGAAGAAGACTATACCAAGGGAATTGGAGAATTGGTTAAGAGATAAAGAAATCATAACATAGATCAACGATAAATCAAAATTATACTTTCATTTGTCAAGTGCAAAAATTACCGCAAAAACGTTAGAAAGAAAGCATATCAAACACTTTAACAATCCCCTGTACTGTCCTCTGTAAAATCAAAACCCCTCTAACTTATTCAATCAGAGAGGTTTATCATTCTTAACTGTGGGCCCACCTGGGCTCGAACCAGGGACCCCCTGATTATGAGTCAGGTATTTATCTTATATGTTTATTAATATAAATTACGTTATATTGTGTATTATAAGCTGTTATGAGATATAATATTTATACTTGTTTATTGTTTGTATGCAAATATTACGTAATATTGTATGCAAATTGTATGCAATTATGAAACCAACCTATTTCATATCATTATATCTTGACGTACGCCGGCCTAAGAAGAATGATAAATTTCCATTGAAGCTGCGAGTATTCACTCCTATGCCACGGAAACAGAAATTATATAATACTGTATTTGACTTCACTCAAAAAGAGTTCAGTAGTATTTGGGAAACGAAGAAGCCCAGAAAAGAGCATAATGAAACACGCTTGAAACTTCAGGCTCTTGAAAACAGGGCAAATGATGTTGCAAGCATACTACCGTACTTTTCTTTTGAGGCTTTTGAAAGATCATACCTTGGCAAAACTAAACAGGATAAAAACAGCATCATCCTTTATTACGAAAATGCCCTAATTGAATATTATAAAAACAATCAACTAAATACTGCAAGCAGTTATAAGCTTAGTCTTAAATCATTATTGAATTTTCATGGTAAAGACACCCTGACTTTCTATGAAATCACGCCAAGTTGGTTGAATGAATATGAAAATTGGATGGTCAATAAAAGGAAACTTAGTAAGGCAACGGTCGGTATTTATTTAAGAGCTCTACGGGCTATATTTAATAACGCAATTCACGATAATGCCATTGATCCTAATGCTTACCCATTTGGAAAAAGGAATTATCAAATACCCGCGCCCAAAAGTGTAAAGAAGGCTCTTTTAAAGGACCAGATAAAGACACTATTTAATGAATTACCTGATAATCCAATGCAGGTAAAAGCAAAAGATTTCTGGTTCCTTTCATATTCTTGTGATGGTATGAATATTAGGGATATAGCAAATTTGAAATTTAAAGATTTTAAAGACAATAAATTAACTTATCGGAGAGAGAAAACTGTTAATACAAGAAAGACACAAATGCCCTCAACTATCTTTGTAAATGCTCATACAATTAAAGTAATAGACAAGTATAGCAATGAGAATAAAAGCTCTGACAATTACATATTTGATATTTTAGAGTCTGGGGATGATCCAGAAGAACAATTACGCAAAGTAAAAAAATTCACACGATTCATTAATCAACATTTTCGTAAATACGCAAAAATTTGTGGAATTGACATCCCCATCTCCCCAATCTGGGCCAGACATAGTTTCGCTACCACAATGATTAGGAATGGTGCTTCAATGGAGCATGTTTCGGAAAGGATGCACGAAGGAAATCTGGTAACAACAAAAACATATTTCGCTGGGTTTGAAGATGAAACAAAGCGCGACATGACTGAAAAATTGTTGGAATTTTAAGAAATCTACAACATGAATACTATTGCCTTGGAAAATAGCGTGCGTATCATGAGTTTACCCTATCTTAATAATAAGGTAAATACAAGCATAGCTCAAGAAATCTTAGATCCTGAACAAAATTTTGATAAGAGTTTTTTGGAGCCATTTTCAAGGGAGCTTGAACAGAACATGGCAGATAAAGAAACAGATAAAGGCCGGGAAACTTTAATCAAATATTATATTAAGCAATATAAGCAAGCAGAACTTCTTTTTACATTTAACGGGAGTTTAATTCGCAACAATAAGAACATAATTAATAAATGGAACAAAGATCACAATAGCCAATTTGTATTTGACCAAATCAAAAATGATTATGAAATATGCGTTATTATTGTCTATTACATTTTTGACAGGAACTTTTATGATATACAGAGTAATTGTAAGGAATATGGTTTGAATTTTATTGATATAGCCATCAGGTCAAAATTCAATATAGATATACTTCAAACTGTGGTTGATACAACTACCGGAAAGGATCTCATTAGAGATAAATATTTAACAAAAACTCTCTCAGTTCTAATAGATAAAACCCCAACAGTAAATGAAATTGACTTTATCAAACATGAAAGCGTTGAAATTAAACCAATAATTAAATCCGATTTAATTCTTCCTATATATAATCTTTTAAGAGAAAGGTTTTCAAAAAACGACCATGAAGAACTAAATAATGTATTGAGTAATGGCTGTATTGCACCAGAAAAATTATTATATAATGGAGCTGGAAATCAATTAGCTGATGTGTTTAGACAATTATATAACAATCAGATTATTACCGGATGTACAAAAAAGATATTAGAAGAATGGATATATAAAAACTTCAAATATATACACTTAGATACCACAAATCACTTCTCGCTTCGTTACTTAAATGATATAATATCATGCAAAGAAACAAAGTGCAAAAATCCCATAATGAGAGTTGAATATGATAATGAATTAGGCTCTTTTTCAATTATTCCGTAATATTTTAATAGGGTTTTGTACGGGTTTTAGTTTCCCCTATTGATACCCTACAAAACCATGCATTATCATTACAGTGTTATTCATATAATACTGTAATTATGGAATTTACATTTGACACACTTCCGCAGGCTATTTCTCTTTTAGCCGATGAATTAAAAGAAATTAAGCGCCTTCTCCAAAAAGAGAATCATGATAATCAAGCCCATATTGATAATTGGTTAGATCTTGATGATTTAGTTAATTACGATCCCGGGAAAAGAAGTAAACCTACATTCTATGGATATGTTCGTGAAAGATCAATCCCATTCCATAAAAGAGGTAAAAAACTCCTATTTCTTAAATCTGAAATTGATGCCTGGTTGAAAGAAGGAAGAAAGCAAACTCTTTCAGAAATTGAAAATGATGCTGCACAAACTTTGAAAATCAGGAGGGTCAAAAAATGAGTCATTACCTTCCATATAAAGACTCTCCATCAATAATAAATTGTTACTCGGATGATACAGGACAGGCCGATTTAACGGCAAATTACGATTTAGGAAAATACGGTATAGGAGTAAAAGAAATAAAAGGCGAAGTAGATAAACTTAAAGATGAGCAGCCAAAAATATATGAAGAAATCATTGCACATTCTGCAACCGACCTTATAAATAAAAAAATAGAAGCTCTACCATGTTTGTGCGAACCAATACTGCCAGAAAGAGGGGTGGTAACTCTTGCTGGTGGTAGCGACACGGGGAAAAGCATCATGCTTAGACAATTATCTATTGATATCGTAACTGATCAACCTTCATTCTTGAATTTCAAATTAAAGAGTAAATATAAAAGAGTGATATATGTTTCCACTGAGGATGATGAACTCGCTATTTCGTTCCTTTTAAACAAAGTAAACAAAGGACTGAGGCTTCCTGGTGATGCTTATAGAGGTTTAACTTTCATATTTGACACAGACAGATTAATCGAAAGACTTGAATCACAATTAAGGCAGAATAAGGTTGATCTTATTGTAATTGATGCTTTCACAGATCTATACGGCAAAAGTATCAACGAGTCAAATCAGGTAAGGACTTTTCTAAATAAATATAGTCAGTTGGCACAGCGTTATAAGTGCCTTATTATTTTTTTACATCATACTGGTAAAAGAACAGAGGAATTAGTTCCGAGTAAAAACAATCTATTAGGTTCTCAAGGATTTGAGGCGAAAATGAGAACAGTAATTGAGCTTAGGCTTGATTCTATAGATGCGAAAAAAAGACACCTCTGTATAGTAAAAGGTAATTATTTACCGCGGGAATATAAGACAGAAAGCTTTGTCCTTTCTCTTGATGATAACCTGATATTTTCAATGACTGATGAGAGAAGACCTTTTGAAGAACTCAAAGCATCGGACAAAAGTGAACTCAAAGAAAAGATAAGAGGATTACATGATGAAGGAAAAACACAAAAAGAGATTTCAGCAACAACAGGCATATCTCAACCTACTATAAGTCGCTATCTGAATGAATGATTATTCAATATTCATTCATACAGTTTTAAATAATGAATATTCATTGAATATTCAATGAATAATGCTGATTAACAGACCAATACGTTGGAAGAAAATGAAAACTAACTATATACCAAGCAGCTCCTCAAGAAAATTAATCCTTGACAAAAACAGGCGCAGGGTTGAGCAATGTCCATGTGGGAAAGATAATAAGGATGGAAAATTTGTTCCTTTTGTTGGATATAAAACCAAAGGGTATTGCCATTCCTGTGGTGAAACCTTTCTACCTGAATTTTCAAAAGACTTTCATAGACAACCAGTGGTTAAAAAACAGGGAATAACATCCTATATACCGCTATCGAAATTTGATAAAAGTCTTTCCAGTCCATGCAAAAATAATTTTGTGCATTTCTTAAGAAATAAATTTGGGCCTGAAATTACAAAATATCTTATGGAGATGTACTTCATTGACAGTTCAGATCATTGGAGGGGAGCAACCATCTTTTGGCAAATTGATAATTGTGGTAAGATTAGAACAGGTAAAATAATGCTCTACGATGAGGTTTCCGGGAGGAGAATAAAAGACCCTATTAGCATCAGCTGGTATCATAAAATAGAAAAGCTCCAAAATTACTATTTGAAGCAATGCCTGTACGGTGAACATTTATTATCCACAGACTCTATCCGTCCAATAGGATTAGTAGAGAGTGAAAAAACAGCCATTATAGCAAGCGTTTTCCTTCCAGAATTAATCTGGCTTGCCACTGGTGGCAAAGATGGATTTACAATAAGTAAATGTAAGGCTCTTGAAGGGAGGAATACTATCCTATTCCCCGACTTAAATGCTTATGATCTTTGGAGCAAAAAAGCAGGCCTCTTTCAAAAAGAACTTCCAAAACTCAAATTAACTGTATCAGACTTCATTGAAAAATATGCCAGTGTATCGGAAAGAAAATCCGGGTGGGATCTGGCAGACTTTCTAATCAGAGATTTTAATGAAACTAATCCCAAAAGGCTCTCTTTCCTTGAGAATAGAAGTGGTAAAAATTCAATTTGTAAAAACTAAAAAAAATGAAAGTTCCAAAGATATTTTATGCCCCCAGTAAAATAATTTACGGCACAGCCAGAATGGATGATGAGATTCTATATCTGAAATTCGCATTCCCAGCTGCAGAAATTATCAACCCAGAAAAACAAAAGGACAAAAATGCTCAATATTTTTTAAAACAGGTCAGTGATTGCAATCAAGTTGTTTTGTCTGAATATGAAGGATTTATCGGGAAAGGGAACTTTTCAGTTCTAACAAAAGCATTATCAAGCGACAAAAAAGTATTTGTTCTCCGAAGAAGAAAAAACAACTATAATCTTATTCCTATTTCTGGGGTATTAATTGTAAAACCTAACGACTGGAAAAAAGAGTATGCTAAATTAATTTTAAACTATTAAGACATGAATATTTTAATACTAAACTCCAATCCGAAATGCTTAGGAACAAGAACTCTTGTTAAAGCTGGAGAAGCAAAAGGACATAAGATGGTTGTTTCAGACCCATCATATTTCAGTCCTTTAGTATCGGACGTAACCTCTGGCCATGACAGACTGTATGATTTACTACCAAAAAACACTTCAAGAATACAGATAAACCAAATAGACTGCATTATTCCGAGAATATCATCAAATCTTATTTACAACTCGTATGTGTTGGAACATCTATCTGAAAATCTTGGCATATATTCCACCCAATCTGCGATTGGATTACGCACAGCAGCAAATAAATTTCATACTATCCAAATTTGCAGCAGGCATGGTATCAGAACTCCACTTACTGTGTATTCAAAATCTTCAAATAATATAGACTTCCTTATTGAAAAAGTTGGAGGGATTCCATTTATTATAAAATATAACAGTGGAAGTCAGGGAGCAGGTGTGATGCTTATGGAAACCCGTAAATCTGCAATAAGCTCAATTCAAGGGTTAATGAAGAATCGTGCAGACTTTATTTTGCAGGAGTTCATCGAATCAAAAAATCAGGACATACGGGCCATTGTCTGTGGTGATAGAGTTATCTCTGCAATGATTAGAACTGGGCCAAAGTCAGACTTCCGTTCAAATATCTCTTTAGGCGGGTCAGGGAGGCCGATAGAATTATCAGCAGAAGATCAGAATATATGTATTCGGGCATCCAAGGCTGTTGGACTTGCGTTTTCAGGCGTTGATCTGCTTAAAGATAAGAAAGGAACGACCTACCTGTCGGAAATCAATGGAAACCCCGGGAGTCAGATAATCAAGGTAACGGGAAGCAATATGTTCAGCCACCTCATTGAATATATTGAGAATAGAGAAGTCTTTGGTAAAACAGCTCCTGCAAAAAGTCAAGACCACTATTACAATCAGCTAAAGAATGAAAATCGAAAGATTTGGGGCCAATTAAAATTCTTCACTGAGAATAGGCAGGTTCAGCATATTTATAAAAATACAAAAGACCGAGAAATTAAATACCGGGATGTATCCGGGAAATGGATGCTAAGAAAAATCAGAAGCCCCTATGATATATACAGGATCATATTTGACACTTTCTTAATTAAATGATATGGAAGCAACTTATTCATACACCCCAAAAGTAAGAATGCCCGGGAGAACTGTGCTAATTATTACAATCGTTACTCTTGGCATTGGTTTACTATGGTATTACAATACTCAAGAAATTATTACTGAAAATGAGGATAAATAAGCAGTTTAAAAACCTGTATAATCTCATAATCAAATTATACGGTCATATACAAGAATGTTGATTATATAAAATTTTACGGTAGTATTTTACAGTAAAAACAACCGTAAAATATATAAATGAAGCGTAAAATATTCATCGTAAATATTTATTAACTCATTGAATATCAAATTATGAAAGATAGAATAAGTTATTACCCAGAGGCATCTTACGTTAAAACCTGCATTATTTGCGAATTTATATTTTACCCGAAGAGTAACAAAGCCATTTTTTGTTGTGATGCATGTAAACAACGTTGCTATATTTTACGTAAGAAACAAAGAGAAGGATATTCTGGCGATCCAAATAAAGGTGTGATTTTGCCAGCCGGCACTATTCCAAGCCAAGAAATTCCGGAAGAGAAATTGGTCTATTATGGGTTTAAGCCCGAAATGCTGGAAGCACTTTCAAATTATGTTTCACGAGATAACTTGCCACAAGAGAAACGACACATCGATCAATTAGAATCAATAACTGATACAATGGATTGGTTTGTGTCATCGATACAGGTTTTTACTGATCAGTTTCTGTTAGAAGTAATGCGTGTTAATTCCCGGAAGTATAAATTATATGCTTGGAAATGGGATTCAGAAAATGAGAAGCCGTTTCTTAATAAATCTTAAAATCCATCCTCATCACGAAGATCTCCATCAAGTCCAAATCTCCTAAATACTCAGGTAAGAAATAGCCAATTATTTCTAACAATACCTGAATCGTTTCACAAACCAATCTAATTAAGTGTTGAAAAAATAGCTCTGATTCTACTCTTTTGAATAGATATGTTTAACTTTATTAGATATATATGATAAAAATTAATCCTGAATAATTTTCTGAATAATAGATCAATGGATGAATCTATAGATAATTTGAGCATAGAGGAATTAGCGAAAATCAAATATTTGAGCTTAGAGGAGTTAGCGAAAATTGAAAATTTATCTGTTCGGGCATATCATGTTTGTGAAGGGGGGCGATTATTGAATCTCTTAGAAATATTGACTTTCTATTGGGAAAATGATGGTTTCCGAAAACTAAGAAATTGTGGAAGCAGATCAAATGAAGATCTAATTGAACTCTGTAAAAAGTATCAAGGGCTCATTGACCAACCAATAAAGTCTATTGAAATCAATAAACCAGAAAACTTAACAGAGAAAAAAATCCTTAGTTTAAGTGCAAGGCAAAAGAAAATTCTAAATAACATCATAGAATCTCTAATAAGCGAACTTTCGGTAAGGGCCGCTAACTCATTAGAAACACACCTTAATTCAGACTACTCAATTAAAGCCTTTCAGCCAATATTATCTGATCCAAAATTTAATATCAGAAATCTTAGAAATATTGGAGCAAAGACAGAAAAGGAACTAAAGAACCTTTTTATAGATCTACGTCAGCAAATCGATTTAGTAATACAATTTGAAGATGAAGAGGAATTAACTAAAGAGTTATTCAATACATATTTAAGGAAAAAATTCGGGTTGGAAAAGGCATTAATTTCCGAAATATGGAAAAATTATGAGTCTGGGAGTGGCATACCTCTTTTTAAAACAATAAATATCTTGATTGAAAGTGGCGCTATATACGACATAAAGCAAAGAGTTATATTTAGAAAGGGTATTAATTATTGGAATTCAGGGGATAAAGAAACATTGGAGAATATTGCGTCAGAATTGAATATTACGAGAGAAAGGATACGTCAAATAAGGAATATTATTATTGGTAATTTCAATTCAACCTTTTCATTTATCAAATTGATGGACCTTGAATCCATTAATCTTTATGGAATAAATTTCGATGTCGATATTATTGATATTCCTGAAGATCTTGGGTCAAATATAAATGAAACTGAAAACAATTCTTTTAACAATCATTTTATTATAAAGATTTTTTCGATTCTTTTAGAGAGGACTCATGATTTGATTGGAAACGATGAGTCCATTGCTACAAATAAAATATCAAGATCAGCTCACAACTGGAATAACACATATTTGGTCAAGAAGGAATTATCTAATGTGCTTAATTATAATGCTTTTATAAACGATGTTAATTCTCGGCTAAATATGAGAATTGAGGAAAGTTATAGTTTCCAATTTGAATCATATTTGACTAATTTTCTGACAAAGAAAAGCTATGAACTGAATAATAATATAGTGTTTATATGCGAACGAATGATATTTAATGAATTTGAATTAAGCATCGACATATATGAACAATTAACGTTTAAAAAAAATACGAAGAAACAGGTTGTTGAGTATGTATATGACGTGTTAAAAGAAGTTAAGAGGCCCCTTAATATATATCAAATATATGAATTAATTAATGTCAAATATCCCAATATTACAAAAAGCCCGGAGGCTCTTAGAGGCAGTTGCCAAAGGGATTCAAATTTAGTTTATATCGGAAGAAGTAGTACTTATGGTTTGAAAATATGGGAGATAAATGAATTAATAAAAGGTGGTACTATGCATGATATTGCAGAAGAATTTTTAATCAAATTTGAAGAACCAAAGCATATTGATGAGATCAAAGACTACGTTATAAAATTTCGCCCAGAAGCTACTTCCAAAAATTTGTACTATAACCTCAAATCCGCAGAAAACAAGCGTTTTTTATTTTTCAAAAATCACATCGTTGGCCTCATTTCAAAACAATATGATAGTAGTTGCCAATTAAATGAATCATCTTTGATTAATCGTAGAACCAAAGAAGAAAGCCTCAAATTGTTGACCAAATTTGTTGCAGAGAATGATCGTCTACCCTCTTATTCATCTAAGGATTATAATGAAATAAAACTGTGTCGTTTCCTCAGAGTCCTACTAAATAAGGGGGAACTAAATGATATAAATGATCAAAAACTAAAATTCCTTGTGGAATCATACTATTCTAACGGTAGAAGGAGGAAAAATTCGGAAAATAGAAAGTGCTCTTATGTAGATCTTTCTAAGTTTATTTCTGATAATAATAGAATGCCAAATTCAAGAATTGAGACTGAAAGAGGTTTGTACTATTTCTATTATAAACAAACCAGCCTATATAAGAACGGGGAATTGGATAATGAAACAATGAAAGAATATATTGAAATTGTAGATTTAATACACAAAACAAATGAAAATTGATTTAATAAAAAGTCAACAAACTGAAGAACTGAAATCGATTTGTAAAGCAAAAGGAATTGATTTTACTTCGATGGATATGCTTATCAAATCTGAAAAGATGAAGAAATTGCAAAAGCGTAATCATTACATTCAACAAACTATTGATTCAGAAATAGAAAAAGCAATTAGCCATGAAAATAAGTAAAATCATATTGAATAATTTCCGGCAATACTATGGGAAAAATATCATTGACCTCCAAACATCTAATGATAATAACATTGTTATTATTGGGGGGAAAAATGGCTATGGAAAAACCAATTTCCTAATATCTATTGTTTGGTGCCTCTATGGTGATAAAATTACTCAAATTGACGATAGTTTTAAAAGAGAGGTTCAAAAGGACTCCAATTACCAAAGGTTTATTAAACAATCATTGAATTGGGATTCTGCAGATGAAGGAAACTCAAAATTCTCAGTTGAAATTCAATTTGAAGAGATTGATTATCCCACAAACCTGAATAGTTCAGATAACAAAATAACTATTAAAAGGATCTTCGATACAAAAAATATAGATGAGAGCTTGCTAATTCTAAATTCTGACGGTTCTGAACTCTTTAATGAAAATGAAGATCAATTAAGTTTTATTAATGATTATCTAATTCCCCTTGAAGCAGCCAAATTTGTCTTTTTCGATGCAGAAAAGATTGCATCCTGGGCAGAACTCTCAACAAAAGATGAAGGCAGTGTTTTAAATGATGCATTAGGTAAACTTCTTGGTTTAGACCTTTATGAAAATTTAAAAGATGATTTTTACACATACACCAATAACCTTAAAAAAGAAGGAGCAAATACTAACATAAAAGAACAAATCATTAATGCTGAGAAGGCAATCGAATTAAATAAGGGTAAAATAGAAGAAATTGATTTAAAGTCAGCCCTAAATGAATCAAGTATAAAAAACCTGAAAGAAAAAATAAGGGAGTATCAAAACTATCTAAATCAGAACAGTAAAAGTGATAAATCTGTATTAAATAGAGAAGATATATTTAATGAACTCTCATCTCTTCAATCAAAAAAAGAAGAAGTTGAAAATCGGTTTAATGAACTTAGTGAACTTTCTCCTTTAGCAATTTTAGGCGGGAAACTTGAGGAAGTTATAGAGCAAATTGAAACTCAAAATAAGTCTTTATCCGATGTTGAAAACAATGAGTCCGTAAAAATAAAACTTGAAAGTTTTATAGAAAAATTATTTAATAATCCACCCGAACCAGATGATGGTTCGATGACTTTTAAAAATAAAGTGTTTTATTCTGAAAAAGCACATGGATTATTAAATGATCTCTTTGAAGTAGAGGGTAAAAATATCGAAGTTGATTTTGAATTAGATTTAAACAATGCTGATAAAGATTTAATTTTTAAAGCGGCTCAAATTTTAAAACAATATTCCAAAGAGCTTTTTGAAACAACAATAACTGAGTATAATTCTATTCAAATTGCAATCTCACTTAAAGAAAAGCAACTTAAAATGATAGATTCGGATTTAGAAGATGAAACTATTTTGGAAATTGTATCTCAAAAAGATGAGGGTGATAGAAGCCTTGAAAAGATAATTGCAGAAAACGGGGGTCTTGATAATCAAAAAACCAAACTTCTAAAGGATAATATTAGATTAAATCAACAATACAATATTCTAATACAAAAAAGTAGTGGAAATAAATTAATTAAAAGCAAGGGGGCGAAGGCAAAACAATATATCGATACATTACAGATATTTATCGATAATCAAAAACGCAGTAAAAAAGAAACTCTGGCCAGTAGTTTAATAAGTGAGTTAAAGAAGCTCATGCATAAAATGCAGAATGATGATTTAAGTTTTATTGCCGATTCACGAATTGACATTTTACCTGATGGTAAGGGCTTAAAGGTTTCAATTCTTGATGATGAAGGAAATGAAATCCCAAAGGAAAGTTTTTCAACTGGTGAAAAACAGATATATATATCGTGTTTAATTAAAGCAATTTTAAATGAATCTATTCAAAATTTTCCAGTATTTATAGACACCCCTTTGGGTAGATTAGATCATGAACATATTGAAAACATATTAAAAAACTACTATCCTGATTTATCCAGTCAAGTTGTTTTATTAGCAACAAATAACGAAATAACTCCAAGGCGTTATGCATTGATCTCGCCAAAGGTAGCTAAGTCGTATCTTATAGTTAATCAAAACAAAAAATCTAATTTTAAACAAGGTTATTTCAAGAGTTATGAGAATTAAAATAAGCAAGTACTCCGAAGAACGTATTGAGAAGCTAAAAGCGATTTTCAAGTTTCATTCTGAAACGATAGTTCCAAGAATAGCTTTTGCATACAGCCTCCAAACCAACATACGTTTTGATAAGGACTCTGATATAGCGCCAAAATCAGACGGTAGAGAATTTAGAGATGAAAAAGGTCTTTTCGGTGTAATAATCGATAATCAATCTAATTTTCCGATTTATAAAACGGTTTTAGACAATCACTATACTACCAACCTTTATGAGGATGATTTTACTAAGTTATTTAAACTTCATCTTGACCATGGTTTATCACTGATGGAAAAGGACGTTTCAAAATCGGACATAACAAGTGGTGGTCATATATCTTATTTGATGAAATTAGTTAAAAGTGGACTGGATTTACAATCAGGTTCTGCTACTCTTGCAAATATTTTGCAATCTAAGTCAGTAGTCAATGAATACTCTGAACCGTTATCATTTGATATTGGTTCAACTGAAACCGATGAAGTAATCAAAATAAAAATTAATGACCTCAGTGAATTTGATAATCGAAATATTGCTGTCGCAGGGATGGCCGGTTCTGGCAAAACCGAATTAGTAAAAGATATATTATATCAAATCTCCGTTAATACCAATTCTCAACTTAAATTTATATTTTTTGATTATAAGGGAGAAGGCAAAGCATCGCAATTAAAGCCGTTTCTTGATAAAACAAATTGTGAGTTCATTGACATTCTCAATGATGGCCTCAATTTTAACCCCTTATCATCCATTAATACAAATGAAGGGGAAAGACAGAAAATATTCAGTATAAAAGCCTTTGTAGACACAGTTGCAACATTTGTTCCAAGTATTGGTGTTGCTCAAAAACATATATTACAAACGGTGGTTTCTGATCTATTTGAGGGGGAAAGTGAAGGTCTACCAAATATGTTAGAGCTTTTCGATGCTCTCCAAGAATATTATGATTCAACAAAAACAAAACCAGACACTTTACTGTCAGCAATTAAAGATTTGGCAAGTGGATTATTTTCAAATGAGATCTCAGAAACGATAATTGATAAAAGTATTTATCTAAGCTTACCCCCAACTTTATCAGACACGCTCAGACAGCTCTGTGTTTTCCTTCTGCTCAGATATTTCAATTTTTATTTTAGCTCAGCAAATGATGCTGTACCTACTGAAAACATCATCCCTCTAAGATATATTATTGTTATTGATGAAGCTCATATATATTTGAAAAACAAAAATGCAAGAAAAGCGCTTGAAGATTTGCTAAGATTGTTGCGTTCCAAAGGAGTGATAGTTGCTATGCTTTCACAAGGGGTGGAGGATTATAGAACAAAAGATTTTGATTTTGCTTCACAAGTAAAATTACCTATTTGCTTGAATGTTCAAAATAAAGACCCAAAAATGATTAAAGCTTTTGTGGGAACACCGAGAAGTGAACATAAATTAGTGAATGAAATTAATAGACTTAAAGCTGGATATGGATTGATTAATTTGGATGAACCAAAAACAATTAAGATTCGTCAGTTTTGGCAGACATTAGAAAAAGAATGAATAATCCGATGATTAGTGTATATCAAAACCTATATGTAATCTGATGCTCAAAGATGTACTTACATACAATCTGGATGTTATTTTCTGTGGTACTGCTAAGGGAGAAGCTTCCGCAAGATTAGGATTTTATTATGCTGGCCCTGGCAATAAGCTTTATGGAATTCTTGATAAGGCTGGGTTTACCCCACATAAATTACATCCCTCTGATTGTTATGAAATTAATCAGTATAAGATTGGTTTTACTGATTTAGTTCATACTGAATTTGGGAATGATGATGAAATCAGTGATAGTAGTTATGATGTTGTAGGCTTCATTGAAAAAGTAAAAAAATTCAAACCACGATATGTAGCATTTAATAGTAAAAAAGGTGCCTCTTTTGTGTTAGGTTTTAGAGGAATTACTAAGTTGGTTGATTATGGCCTCCAAAAACAGAAAATAGGTAACTCTAATCTATTTGTTCTCCCCTCTACTTCAGGATCTGCAAGAAGATATTGGGATGAGAATTATTGGTTTGAATTAAAAAGATTAATTGATAATTATCTATAAAACAAGAGAATAATATCCTCTAAATAAACTAATCGGCACAAATTTTGTTGAATAATATATAGTAGAGATCAATTTTTTTTTCTTAATTTGCCATTAAATGACACCTTCCTTCAATTTCGCAAATACTTTTAGCTTTAGTGAAGTCCATAAAGAAAGGGTTGGGCAATTAATAAACTACCTTGCACTGAAGGTTGGAAATCTGTATTGCACCAAGCTAATAAAGCTCCTATACATTATTGACGAAGAATCTATTCATAGCTCTGGAACTCCACTATCTTGGTTAACATATAAGGTATATCAAATGGGGCCTGTTCCTGAACAACTATGGTATTCCATTAAAGATGGGAACTCAATATTTGATGACTATTTCGATGTAAATGAAGAAAAGGGTGGATATAACGAAAAGGGTGGCATACAGTATAGAATTACTGCAATTTCAAAAGAGGAGATGTCTGAATTCAGCAGACGAGAAGTAAAAATAATTGATAGTGTTATTAGTGTTTTTGGAGGGAAAACCCCTGATCAGTTAATTGAATATTTACATAGAGAAGAAAGTCTTTGGTATAAAATGGTTAGTGAAAATGAAATTTCTTTTGAGAAGAGCTTAGCAACACCCCATATAATTGATCTTTCCCAACTAATTAGCAACGATAAATTTAAACTTGACATTTATCATGATGCAGCAGAGGAGATCAATCTTCTTGAAACTCTCTCCTAATGTATCAAAGCGGACAGATTTACTACATCAATAATTTCAAACAAGGGGAAAATTCCCTGCCAAAAAATCGGTATTGTGTAATCTTAACAATAAGAGAGGTAGAGGTTGCTATCATTATTCATAAAGTAACTTCTGAGCCATACTGTGATTCACAGAAATTAATACCAAGAGGTAATGTTGTAAATGAAGAAAAAGATATTTTTTACTTTCCAAAAGAAGAAGTTATTGGTAAGAAAGGCTTCTTCTTTGAGTTAGACTCATACATACACATGGGAGTATGGAATGTGTCTGAATTCACTTTTGATAAATTTCAAGGATTTGATAGTGAGTGTAAACGGAAACTACAAGTGCAGAGATTTCGGTAAATAAGAGTGCAGAGAAAATGGCAACAACGGTACACAACTCTTATCGGATTAAAAGTAAAAAAAATATCATTGTT
>Ga0307990_1001456_pt1 | contig 19936 bp, 14 predicted proteins | sample EllFjometagen129_FD_203168 | JGI IMG/M metagenome (GOLD analysis project Ga0307990, IMG submission 203168) | Marine microbial communities from Ellis Fjord, Antarctic Ocean - #129 | ecosystem: Environmental > Aquatic > Marine > Unclassified | place: Southern Ocean | collected 2014-10-08
AAGAGTTACTATACCACACAGAACCTATGCGTCAAGCACTAATATTATACTATGGGGCACTACATTCGGCCTTTAAAGAGCCGCATGTAATATTATCAATAGGTTACGTATGAACAATCACTGAAAATACCCTTATTTTGTTGCTTTTTGTGAAAATGGGGTTAAACTTGGGTTAAATGGTTCGGCAAGAATAAAGCTGCTGAGCTAAAATAAAAAAGGAGGGGTGAAAATGAAACAACCAGGAAGAGGTAGAAGCAAAACTTTAATAATGGTCTTAACTCTTTGTATTTTATGTTCAAGTTTTGTATTTACAGCTTACGCTACACCAAAAGATGTCACAACAAAGGAGAATGCAAAACCAGTTAGCGTTGAAATTGCCCTTGGTACAGAAATGATGTCTGGTAATACTACTTACTCTATTGGTTATCCAATTACTGTGGTGGGTGGTGGAACATACGAAGGGTACTTCCCTTTCAGTGAGCTTGAGTGGCCGTTAGATATACGGCTGGCAAGAATTGATGCCGGTATAAACATAGGATCTTCTTGGCGTGTTAACGGCACACTAAAAAAGAATATCAGTGATCCTGGCGACCCAATGATTGATAAAGATTGGATCACGGATTCTAATCCGAGCCAGCTTGATGTTTATTCCACTTCAAATATTTCCGATTTTGATGCTCTGATATTTGATTTTGATGTTGAGTGGGTATTTTTGCAACGTCAATCTTTTAATCTTTATGCAGGCTTAGGTTATCAGTATCAAAAATTTGAATATGATAGCCAGCTGATTCACCAATATTCTCCATCCGGTCGATGGGGGTATGAATTTGATGGAGATGGAAGCGTATCAATTACATATGAAATGACATATAAAATGCCATATCTGCTTATCGGGGGCGATTATCAAATTACGCCTAATTTTACTATGGCAGGAAGTTTTGGCTATTCACCCTTAGTTGATGCTCAGGATGAAGATCACCATCTTTTAAGAGATAAAGTGAGTACGGGAGATATGGATGGTAATGCCTACATGATTGATGTTTCAGGAACCTATGATTTCCTTTCTTCATGGTTTGTCAAGGCTGGTTTTCATTACACCAAAATTGATGTTGATGGAGATCAAAATCAATCGTTCTCTGGTATTCCCACATATATTGTTCATATAGAATCAGAAAGCACACAAACCTCTGGTTATCTGACAATTGGCTATAAGTTCTAACAATACCCGTGCCATCTGGACTACCGATTGATATGTCCAGATGGCACAGTCAATATTATGACATTTCAGCATTATGCTATACAAAATATTCTTATTTATTACGGTTGTAGTGCTAAGTTTGACAACGCATGGGCAAGTACTAGCAAAAGGTTTATCGTGGGCGTATAGCGTTACAACCACAGATTCTCAAAAACAAGAGCCGAAGGGTACTATCACATTTTCTGTAAATTATGATATAACAACTATTGATGACGCAGTAAAAAGTCGAAAATCTTCCCTCTCCCTTGAGGGGAGAGGGTTAGGGTGAGGGTGAAGTGTTAATATTACAAAGAGTTATACCCCCTCCCCTTAATCCCCTCCCGCCAGGGGAGGGGAAATCTGACTTTTTACAGGTGCATCAACTATTGAAGATGAAAAAGAAATAATCACCATAGATTACGCTAATAACATTCTCTATAGATACAACAAACGAAGTGAAAGGTGTTCATATTTTCCACTTTCAACAATATCGCCGCCTCATTATTCTAAAGAAAATGCTGTCTTACGAATAAGTAGTTTTAAATTGTTTTCTACAGGTAAATCTCAACAATTAGAAAATTATACTTGTCACTTGAAGCACATACTGTTTAGTGCTGATTTTGCAAAATTTCAGACAGTTGTACCTCCCACGCTTTATGAATTTGGCCAAAAATTTACTGAGTTAATGGTAAGTTACTGTGTATCCACAAGCATTGTTAGCTTTGAGAATCTATTGACAATAGCAAAAAAGCATAACGCTCACTTTCAACGTAATCAATTGTTACGACAAATTGACCTTGTTGGCTTGTTTGAAATACTTCACGGATTCCCTGTTAAAATTATCAAAAATGTTAATAAGACCAAAATAACCATGATCTTAATTGAGGAACCTCACTCCAAAAGCAATGTCGCGATTCATCAACTGTGCCAATAAAAAACGACAATCGGAGAGTATCTCTGCCTTCTTCTGGTTAAAGTTTTCTTCCGTGATGATGTTTTTATCTCTAAGCTCGGAAAGTTTAATCAACCTCTGCTCAATTTCAGCGTATTTTTCCTGCTCCTCTTGTTGATTTATAGTGCTAATATTTTTGCTGACGTTATTAGTTTCTTTTTTTTACAAACTCCCCCTGCCGCCATAATCCTTGTTGGATGCGACCGTCAGGATAAGTCATCTTGCCAACTCCATGTGGTCGTTCTACAGCCCACGTTCCAACTTTAATTGCCTCAGGTTGTGGACTGCCATCCCATGCTCCCTCATAAAGACGGCCATCAAGATAGTGGATGGTACCTTTATTGATAGTTCCCCATTCACCAGAAATAATTAGACCATTTGACAGTGTTGCAGTTCCTCGAAGAGTTTCATTGTCTTTCCACACACCAACATATTTTGTGCCATCCGGCGATGTCATGGTTCCATGACCGTACCTCTTACCGCCTTTCCACGCACCAACATATTTTGTGCCATCCGGCGATGTCATGGTTCCCTGTCCGTACTTCTTACCGTCTTTCCACACACCAACATATTTTGTGCCATCCGGCGATGTCATGGTTCCATGTCCGTACCTCTTACCACCTTTCCACGCACCAACATATTTTGTGCCATCCGGCGATGTCATGGTTCCATGTCCGTACCTCTTACCACCTTTCCACACACCAACATATTTTGTGCCATCCGGCGATGTCATGGTTCCATGTCCGTACCTCTTACCACCTTTCCACGCACCAACATATTTTGTGCCATCCGGCGATGTCATGGTTCCATGTCCGTACGGTTTACCGCCTTTCCACACACCAACATATTTTTTGTCATCCGGCCATGTCATGGTTCCCTGACCGTGCGGTTTACCGCCTTCCCACACACCAACATATTTTTTGCCATCCGGCGATGTCATGGTTCCATGACCGTACCTCTTACCGCCTTCCCACGCACCAACATATTTTTTGTCATCCGGCCATGTCATGGTTCCCTGACCGTGCGGTTTACCGCCTTTCCACGCACCAACATATTTTGTGCCATCCGGCGATGTCATGGTTCTCTGACCGTGCGGTTTTTGATTCACAATTTGGGCACGATATGAACCTCCATTCGTCATTGGACCATCATACCATGTCTGGGATCGTGTTTGATAAGCTTGAGGGCTACTATTATTCACATTAATAGTCGTTCCCCTCGGCCCTTCAATTTCATTTTGAACCGTACTGACAACAGCTTGTCTCATCGCAGCCTCACCTAAACTCCTTGAAATAGCATTAGCGTAGGCTTGATTAAAACCACTCAACGCCAACATCAAATCAAGCATAGACAATAAAAGAATGATAGTCTTGAACATTTCCTTCCTCCAGAGAATTTATATATGCGCAAAATTTCTTTTTGCTATACTAGGCGATGCATTCTTGAACCACCGAACAGTGTTTATCTGGATCCTGATAAAAACCTAAACACGGCAATTTTGCCTGATAAGACCACTGACAAAAAACAAAAGCCCTATCTCTCATTTTGAGAAACAGAGCTTTAGACGATCAGGCCATAATCCCCTCCAGGTTACAGCTGTTCACAAGCGCACATAATACAGATAATTTTAACGAAACATGGTAACTCACTAACTCTATAACGATACCTTGTCAAGAAATATTACAGTAAGACTTTCAAATGATAATCCTCGCTTTTCCCTATATGCAGGCTTTATTGACTCGTAGGTGGCGTCAATAGCAGGCTCTCTTGACGTTTCCCTTTATCTTAACTGAACAGTACGGGTTGAAAGCTACTACATGAACTCATTCCCCTCATTTATTGACTTCAATAATGGGTAATCCCTCGGTACAGTCAAGGGCGTTGGTAAGGTGAAGTGTTTTTCAGAGTAACAGCATTTACCGACAGCCATAAAACTGTCTACTGTTGTCTACTGTTCGGCCGGTAAAATACGGCAAAATGCGGACACAGTTAAAATCTGTTACTTGTAATATCAACATCTTACAAAATAAATCTCTTGCGAGTTCTGACTTTTAATCAATTGGTCAGGAGTTCAAATCTCCTACGGCCCACCAGTAAAATCAAGGGGACAGCCTATTCGGGTTGGCCCCTTTCTTTCTGATGGTGCAGGCCCCATACCCACCCTTCCCGGTCAGATTTCGGAAAAACCCTCATTGATCTCGGGTAGTACAAAAAGGACGGCCGGGCAATCCACAAAGTTGTTGAAAGCCATGTTGATAACCCTGTTGACAAAACGTGCAAGTGCCCTAGAATCTCCGACTTATACCAGATTGCCCGCAAGACAAGCATACGTTTATATGCAGCAATATTATATAGTTATTCCTTAACGTTCTAATTTTAAGCGCTTAGGGGCCAGACAAAGGCAGACATGAACATTTCCTGGAGAATGGATCGGCATGCGGGCCACGGTGCGCCGTATAATCACTCCTTCTCCACCGTTTTCAATGTATTTATGCCAGCGCCGGCCCCCTTCGGCTTCAAGCCGAGTATCCCCAGAGAGATCAGGATCAGCACGACAACATTCAAGCGCCACGCCCAGGTGTATGAACCCGACATGTCGTAAATGATCCCCCCCAGGACAGGACCCACAACCCCCCCTATACCGGCTGTGAAGAACGTCAGCAGACCGTACGTAGATCCGAGAACGTCCCTTCCGAACCGATCGGAGACCAGGACCGGCATCATGGGCGCAAGGGAGCCGTACCCAAAACCAAAGACAAGAGCATATACGTATAGCATTCCAACGGTCCGCACGTTGAGCAGAATAACCATCCCGCATCCCATGATAAGATACCCCAGAAGGGCGGAATACTTGGGGTCACTGATATGATCGCTCAGCCACCCGAAAAAGAACCTTCCGAATATACTCACAACGCCGAGGGCGCCAAGGGATGAGGCGGCGGCGATCCTGCCTATGCCGTTGTCAACGGCATAGGTGACTAGATGCACAAATACCATCATCTGCGCCATTATCACGCCGCTGAAACAGATTGCCAGCACCCAGAAGCGATGATCCCTGAGGACATTCGGAGAAGAGGTGTGAAGGGGCACATGGCTAATCCCCCTTCCCTCGGGGGGCGGTACTACAGGTCGATCCCCGTCCGGGAGCAGGCCGTATTCCTCGGGTCTGGATCTTCCCATCAGGACCTGAGAAACAAGCACGCCCACAACCAGGACGACGACCCCGAGGAATATAAAACCACTGCGCCAGTGATAGTTCTTGGCGATCCAACCCGCCATCGGCGTCAGCAGCATGGTGCCGACACCGATCCCTATTGATGCCACCCCGAGGGCCACGCCCCTGCGCCTTACAAACCATTTTCCCACGGAGGAACTGTTCGCCACCACGCCGATACCGGCGGATCCGATACCGCACAAAACCCCGTAGGTCATGTACAACTGGCCAGGCGTTTGGACAAAACCCGTGGCAACAAACCCGATCGCGACAATGCAGGCCCCCATCGTCATGATCCACCTCGGCGCCATCCTGTCGAGCAGGCGTCCGCTGACCAGGCCGCCCAGCGCATACATCATCAGGTTTATTGAAAATGCGAGGGAGATGACCGACATGGGCCACTGGCGATCCACGAACATCGGATGCACAAAGACGCCGAAACAATATCTGGAGCCGTAACTGGCGCCCAGGACACAAAATGCCCCCGCGACAACAAACCAGCCCCAGTATATATCTTTCAGCCTGCCGGCAATCTTCATACAGCAATTCCCGCTTTTTACAAGTCTGTCAAAGTGTGATATCTACATGCCGTCCGATACGACCACATGGAGTCAGAAATACTAGCTATGTCAGCATATACCCGAAAAAGCCACACCACGTCCAGAAGAACGGGAAAAACATATCACCATTCAAAGGGAAGGCGCAACCACACCCATCGCGAAGGCCGAAAGGAGATACAACCACAGGCCGATTCCTCATTGGAGGACGTGTTTTCACGTATCGGGAATCCGGACCCCACACCCTTCAAACCCGATCCATTTCAGCTTGATGCCCTCGAGGCCATACAAAAAACCGATTGCCTCGTAACGGCGCCGACCGGGGCGGGAAAGACCTGGATCGCCGAGAAGGCCATTCAGTTGATCCATGAGAAGGGCGGGCGCTGCTGGTATGCCTCCCCGCTCAAGGCCCTGACTAACGCAAAGCGGACCGAGTTCGGAGACATCTTCGGACATGACAAGGTCGGTATCCTTACCGGTGACACAAAGGAAAACTCGGATGCCCCCATCATCGTGGGCACAACCGAGATCTTGAGAAATAAGCTCTATGAGGCCATGCACAGAGGCGAAGACCTCAATTGTGATCTCGTCGTGCTGGACGAGGCCCACTTCCTGGGGGATGAAGACCGGGGCGTGGTATGGGAGGAGATCATGATCTATCTCCCCCTCAGGGTGCACATGCTCCTCCTGTCCGCCACCATCGGAAACAACCGGGAGGTAGCGGGATGGCTGAGTTCCCTGAGAAACAAGGAATGTGTTATTGTAGAAGATACCACGAGGCCTGTTCCTCTCTACCCCCTGTTTCTCGACCCTCCGGGGACAATAACACCCCTTTTGAATGGGGACAAACTCTATAAGACCCCCTCTGCCTGGCTTGCAAAGAACAGAAACAGACGCCCCTTCAGGGGAAAGCTCCCCCCCTTTGATACAATCATAAAAGTCATGCGCACCTTCAACCTGCTTCCGGCAATCTTCTTCCTGAAATCGAGGGGGGAATGCGATGCCGCGGTAGAGTTCTGCAATCTTTCTTCGGACCGCGGGAATGGTCGGCTCTTTGAAGGTGACCTGGACGCGATGCTCGACCGTCACCCCCATCTGAAAAACCATAAACAGCTGCAGACCCTCCGTCATGCACGGGTCGGAGCGCACCACGGGGGACAGCTCCCGGCATGGAAATCCGTTGTCGAGACCATGATGAAAAAGGAATATCTGGATGTGGTATTCGCCACATCCACGGTGGCCGCCGGGGTGAATTTTCCCGCGAGGACCGTGGTATTATTCAACTCGGACCAGTTTAACGGCCACGAGTTCATGCCCCTGGACGCGACCGCCTTTCACCAGATGACCGGGAGGGCCGGGCGAAGAGGGCAGGATAACATAGGTTTCATGTTGACCTTCCCGGGGAGATTTATGGATCTTGAGCATATCAGAAAGACCTTTTTCGCGAAACCGGAGCAGATAACCAGTCGCCTGCGGAGTGATTTCTCGATGGTGCTCAATCTCCTCCTGTCCCACACCCCTGAAGAGATCAGGGACGTCTTTGAACGGTCGCTGGCGGATTATCAACACCGGAAGAAGCGGGGAAAGACGACTCTCTGGAAGGACTTCAACAGGCATCTTGATTTTCTGAAGGCGGAGGGCTTCGTGGACACACAAAACCGCCTTACGGAGGATGGCATCTGGGCCTCGCAACTGAGACTGGACCAGCCCCTCCTGATCGCGCAATGCCTCAGAGACAAAGCCTTCCCCTACGACAGCGAGGCCCTCCTTGCCGCCGTCATTGCGCCCTTTGCCTATGACAGGAGCTCCACTATCGCCATCGCCAGGAGCTCGTTGCCGAAACGCCTGAAGAAGGCCTACGACCGGGTCGACCGGGCCGTGGCGCCTTTCTCAAAGAGGATGACGGAGGCGGGATTCGACACGGCCCCTCTCCCTCTCTGGGTCGCGGCGGCGATCTACGGCTGGGCTGCGGGGGCCGAGTGGGACCGGATAATCGAGCGGTCAAAGATAGCGGACGGCGATCTTGCCATGCTGATATCGAGAACGGCGGACAGTCTCCACCAGATAGCATCCCTCAGAGACTCGCACCCGCAGGCATCCGCACTTGCCGCCTCGGCGCGGAGGGCTATCCTCAGGGAACCGGTTGTATTCGATTGACAGAATGCTCGCAATTTGTCCCATGTTCATGATATTGACTTGACAACAGGCACCTTTACATTGTATGCACCGCACCAATTGGTTCAGAAAGTGACTTGGCTGTAATCGCCGTTCTGATAATAACCTGCAAAGATTCCAATGCTCTGACGTAGACTGTTCGAAACAAGGGGCGTGCTTTGTATGCAAGAGAGCGGTCTTCGTGCCGCATCACCACTATAAAAAATGGAGGTAATGTTCATGATTAAGTCGAGACTGTGTGATCTGATCAGGATCAAGTATCCCATTATGCAGGCGGGCATGGGCCCTTTCAGCTGCAACAATCTTTGTGTCGCCACAGCCAATGCGGGGGTGCTTGGATTGCTATCCACCGCCGGTCTTTTCTACAAAGAAGAACAGCCCTGGGTCTACAACGCGTTTTGCGACACCGGCGAGGCGAACCGTGATGACGACATGGCCACGGCGCTGGAAGCGGTCCTGAAGCGTACCCACCGCCTGGTTAAAGACAAGGACGGCGTCTTCGGTCCCAATGTGATGGTATCGGCGGAGCTCAGAGAGTATTCAAAGATTATGATCGAAACCGCCATAAAGGTGCGGGAGGAAAATCCCGAGATGAAAAACACCCTCAAGGTGATGTATACCTCCGCCGGCGACCCGATGGGTTGGGGAGACATGATCAAGGGGGCCGGGTTTACCTGGGTTCACATCGTTCCCTCCGTCAGAGCCGCTCAGCGCGCCAAGAAGGCGGGCGCTGACGTGATCGTCGCCTCGGGTCATGAGGGTGGTTTTCATACGCACTGGGAACCGCTCCACTCCATGATTCTTTTTCCCGCCGTAGTCGAGGCCGTCTCGGACGAAAAGACCCTCGTGGTCGGTGGAGGCGGAGTCGGCGATGGTAAGACCCTGGCAGCCTCTCTGGCTTTGGGCTGCGACGGGGTGCTGATGGGAACCCGCTTCCTCGCGACACAGGAAAGCGATTTTCACCCGATCTGGAAACAGGCCGTTGTGGACGCCGGAGACCGGGGAACCCTGATAGCCCGTGGTTATGTCGGCCCGGCCCGGTGGTTGAGAAACGCCCGGAGCGAAGAACACGCCAGAAATACCCTTGAAAAGTCACCCGGAGTGTACCTCGGCACGCCTGACAGCTATATGGACATGGAAGATACGTCGCTGATTGACTACGAGGACGAATCTATCAAGGCCGTATACGAGGGAGACAAGGAAAAGGCCATGATGGCCGCGGGTGAGGTTGCCCAGCGAATCAACGACATGCCCACGGTTGAAGACCTGGTCCAGAACATCGTGAAAGAAGCGGAAGAAACACTGGCAAACCTGCCAAAGAAATTTCTGGGATAGGAATTAACATCCGTAAAGAAAAAGCCGGAGGCGGTTATTTCGTCTCCGGCTTTTTATCGTCACATCGGCTCCCCTGAAATACCCGCTTACCTTTTCACCCATTCGATACTAAATATAACAGCATTATCGCCGCCGGAACGTTGCAATTCCCGTTTCATATTGATCCGGCCACTTCCGGGCACCTCAGGGAAGCATCGTTCCCCTATCCCGATAGCGTGCGTGCCAGGAGAATGCCTCATCGAGCAGCAGGGGGATGTGGCCGCCCGCCTTCTTCACCGCACGGCGGTAGTAATCCCGCAGAGCATCCTTGTAGTCGGGGTGCGCACAGTTCTCGATAATCACCTCGACACGTTCACGGGGATCAAGCCCCCGGAGGTCCGCCACCCCCTGTTCGGTCACGACCACGTGAACCTCATGTTCCGTATGGTCCACATGGGTTACGTGAGGCACGATCCTTGAGATAGTGCCTCCGCGCGCCGTCGAAGGGGTCATAAAGATGGAGAGAAATGCGTTCCTCGAAAAATCGCCCGACCCCCCCATGCCGTTTATGACACGGTTGCCAAACATATGGGTCGAATTTACGTTCCCGTATATGTCGGCTTCGAGGGCCGTATTCATTGCCACAACGCCCAGCCGGTTTATCAGTTCGGCACTGTTGCTGATCTCCTGGGGCCGGAGAATAATCTTTTCACGATACGTGTCTATGTTCCGGTAAAAACGTGTGAGCCCTTCGGGTGAAGGCGTCAGTGACGTGGCCGAGGCACAGACAAGTTTTTCCGCGTCGATCAGATCGAAGATCGCGTCCTGAATAACCTCGGCCCACAACGAGATACCGGTCCAGTCGCTCGCGAGGATTCCTTCCATAACGGCATTGGCGATACTTCCCACACCCGACTGCAGCGGCGGCAGGTCATCGTAGAGCCTCCCCCGGACGCAGCGATTGATGAAATCGACGAGGTGGCGGGCAATGCCTTGTGATGTGTCGTTCACGGCCGCCAGGGGCCTCGTCTTGTCAAGCATATCGGACGGGCAGATGGCGATGATCTTTTCGGGATCACAGGGGATGAAGGTGCGACCGATTCGCTGTGACGGCTTTGTTACCGGCAGGGGCTCACGGCGGGGAGGGTTATCCGGCGTATAGATATCGTGCATCCCGGACAGTTCCATGGGCTGGGCCGTATTGACCTCCACGATCACTCCGTCAGCCTCGCTGACAAAGGTAGGTGAGGCGCCCACCGAGGTGGTAGGGATAATGCCGCCGTCCTCCGTAATGGCCGTGGCTTCGATGACGGCGATATCCAGATGCCCCAGAAAACCGCACCGGACCTGCTCGGCCACCCTGCTCAGGTGGATATCATGATACATGACGGCCCCGTCATTGATCGCCCGGCTGATCAGGTCCCCCGTCTGATAGGGATAGCGCCGTGCAATCGCCCCCACCGAGGCAAGTTCCTCATCCAGTTCTTCGCCAACCGAGGCACCGGTAATCAGGTTGATCCTTACGGGATCACCCTTCCTGATCCTCTCCGCCAGGGCGAGGGGAACGACCTTCGGGTACCCGCACGAGGTAAATCCGCTGCAGGCCAGGGTCATTCCGTCCCTGATAAACCGGGCGGCCTCCTCGGCGGTCATCACCTTTGACAGGAGATTCCTTCTCAAAATACGGTCTTCGATACTCACGTTCGCCCTCCTGGAGACGATTCACCGGTTTTTTCGCTACTTCAGGGATATATCCGATTTTCTCCTTTGCCACAAACTCTTTCGTACTCCTTCTTAACCCGCGAACACCTTCCGGGAAAGAGTGAAAATATAACCGAAAATCGGCGTGTTGTGATTATTGTAGAGACTCTGCTTTTTATTTTTTATATTGGAATTCCGGGAAATTTTTTCTGGACAATTAAAGGGCTTTGTGCAAGATTGATGAGCTGAGTAACAAGAGAGAGGGGCGGTAGCAGACTACGATCTTAAGGGCTGCTCTGTGTTCCCCCTTTTCCCGGGAGGGTTGTTCCCCGATGATATCTGGGGCAAGCCTCCCTGAACATCATGGTGAAGATAGGTTTTTGGATCTCTTCTCCGGTGCGAAAGGCATACATACGATAACCATCACCTCGGATTGAGCGTATTTCGTGTCACAGGGAAGGGAAAAACAATTATTATTGAAACAGGAGGATAGTGAAGAGATGAGTGAAAGAGAAGTAGTATTTGTCGAAGCAATGCGTACCGCTTTCGGAAGGATGGGCGGGACCCTGCGGGATATCTCGGCTGAAGAACTGGCCGGTCTCGGCATCAAGGGTCTGATCGAGAAGACGAAGATCCACGAGAAGGCCCATGTTGACTGCGTGTTTCTGGGATCGGCGGCGCACTGCTCCCGCGCCATGAACCCGGCGCGATGGGCAGCGCTCTACGCAGGGCTCCCCTACGACACATCCGCCAGCTACATCGAGATGCAGTGCGGTTCCGGTATCGACTCGATCAATCACGCGGCCTGGAAGATTCTCTGCAACCACGCGGACATCATCATCGCCGGCGGGATGGAGGCCTACAGCCAGATCCCTGTCAAGTTTTCCATGAGCCAGCAGCCCTACCGGCTGATTCCCCCTATGCCCATGATGACCGAGCTCTCCCCCGTTCCCGAGGAGTGCATCGGGATGGGTCTGACGGCGGAGAACCTGCAGATCATGTACGATATTTCTCGCGAGGCCTCGGATGAATTCGCCTTCCGGAGCCAGACTCTGGCCAAGAAGGCCATGGATGCCGGCTACTTTGATGAAGAGATCATTCCGGTAACCGTCCCCCAAGGGAAGAAGAAACCCCCCATCGAATTCAAGGTGGACGAGCATCCCCGCCTGTCATCGATGGAGGTTCTGCTCTCACTGCCCCCCGCTTTCAAGACGGGCGGCACCGTGACGGCCGGAAACTCCTCGGGACGAAACGACGGGTCCGCCTTCGTACTGATGATGACCGCGGAAAAGGCCAAGGAACTGGGTTATGAGCCGATGGCAAAGTGGATCTGCGGCGCCGATTATGGCGTTGATCCCAAGATCATGGGTATCGCCCCCGGCTACGCCATGCCGCAGGCCATCAAACGTGCCGGTCTGAAACTCGCGGACATGGATGTCATGGAGTGCAACGAGGCCTTCGCCGTTCAGAACCTGGCCGTTATCAAAGAGGTCGAAAAACAGACCGGTGAGAAGGTCAATATGGACGACTGGAATCCGAACGGTGGCGCCATCGCCTTCGGACATCCCAACGGCGCCTCGGGCCCCCGGATTGGCATGTTCGCCATGCGCGAACTGATCCGCAGAGGCGGCAGATACGGGATATTCGGTTCCTGCTGCGGCGGCGGGCTTGGTGTCGCAACCGTCATCGAAAACCTGAAGCGGTAACCATCGTTTCATTTTTCAGGCAATCCCTTCCCCCAGGAAGGGATTGCCCCGTTTACATTTTGTAAATATTCAAATGATCAGACATGAGCCCACGGACTCGTGCCGCAAACTACTACTTGGAAGGAGAACGTAACTATGAAGATCGAAGACGTAAAAAACATTTGTGTCGTCGGCGCAGGGAATATGGGACACCAGATCGCCATGCAGTGCGCCATCTCTGGATATACGGTGAAATGCACCGATGTCATTCCGGAGATCCTGAAAAAGGCCGAGGCCTTTGCCGACAGCTATCTGGCGGGACGCGTCAAAAAAGGTAAGATGGATGAGGCCCAGGCAAAGGAAATCCGGGGAAATATCTCCTTCACCGGAGACATCAACGAGGCGGCCAAGGACGCCGATTTTGTCATCGAGGCCATTCTCGAAAGACTTGAGCTCAAGAGGAAGGTCTTCGCGCAGCTCGACGAGATCGCACCGGCCCACGCCATTTTCGCGACGAACAGCTCCATGATCGTCAGCTCCAAGATCGCCGACGCGACCAAGCGTCCTTCGCAGGTCTGCAATCTGCACTTCTTCAATCCGGCTCTGGTTATGAAGCTGGTGGAGGTCGTTCAGGGACCCCATGTATCCGACGAAACAGCACAGCTTTCGATGCAGCTGTGTGAAAAGATCGGAAAGGTTCCAATCCATATCAAAAAGGAGGTATGGGGATTTGTCCTCAACAGGATCTTCTCGGCCATTACAGGCGAGGCGATGTGGATGTTAGAATCGGGCGTAGCCTCCTTTGAAGATATCGACAAGGCGTGCGTATACGGCGCCGGGCACCCCATGGGTCCCTTCCGCCTCAACGACCTAACGGGACTGGACCTTTCCTACGATATCGGCATGGAACTGTTCAGAGAAACAGGCGACTTAGCAAAACTGCCTACACCAGAGCTGGTAAAAAGAGTTGCCAAGGGCGATTTCGGCCAGAAGACCGGCAAAGGCTGGTACGACTATACCCAGAAGTAGGCTCCTTCCCGTACTTCAAAGAGAGACACAAAAAAGACCACTCAAATCATCGGGTGGTCTTTTTTTGCATAAACGAAAGGAGTATGCTACTTCAATCACCCGAGGGGCCACACCTCTTTTGTGGAATCGAGAGTGTAATGACAGATACCTATCACCTTTACCCGCCGATGGATAACGGCAAGAAAGAGAGATGAAAGATGGTTGCACTTATTGCAAAAATGAAGATCAAAGAGGGAAAGATTGATGAGGCCACCGATCTGTTCCGGGACCTGGTACCGAAGGTGGGCAAAGAAGAGGGAACGGTAGGCTACGCGATCTGCCGCGACAAGGCAAACCCCGACCTTTTGGTCGTGGTCGAACGATACCGGGACATGGAGGCCATCCAGGCCCATTCCTCGACACCTCACTTCAAAGAGTTTTCCAAAGCGGTGGGAGCCCTTCTTGACGGAAAACCAGATATAACCGTTCTTGAAGAAATTTTTTCAATCTAGGAAAGATCGGAGGAAAAAGATCATGTTACGAACAAAAGAGCAGTATCACGACCGCCTCTTTGCGATGCGGCGCAACGTCTACATCGGCGGGCAGAAGGTCGGCAGAGATGACCACCGCCTGCGCCCCGGGCTGAATGTTTTGGACGTAACCTTTGATCTCGCCCAGAATCCGGAGTGGAAGGGCCTTGCCACGACCACCTCCTCGATCACGGGAGAGGAGATCAACCGGTGGAACCACCTGCCCCAGAACCCTTACGACCTCCTGCAAAAGCAGAAGCTGATCCGCCTGGCGGCACGAAGGGTCGGAGGCTGTATCCAGCGCTGTATGGGGCACGACGCCATCAACGCCCTGGCCATCTGCACCAGGGAGATCGACGATGCCACCGGGACGGAGTACCATAAGCGGTTCCTCGCCTACCTTCGGGGATACCAGTCGGAGGATCTGGACGGCACCTGTTCACAGACGGATGCCAAGGGGGACCGCCTGAAACGTCCCTCTCAGCAGGAGGACCCCGATTCTTACGTCCATATCGTGGAAAAAAGAAAGGACGGAATCGTGGTGCGGGGGATAAAAATGTCCATCACCCAGGCGGCTTATGCCGATGTCCTCTTTGTGGTGCCGACGCGGGCCCTGACAGAAGAGGACGCCGATTATGCGGTCGCCTTCGCCGTCCCTGCCGATGAGGAGGGAATCAAGATGATCACCCGTCCCGTCTGGCTGAGGGAAAAGGATGAGGCCAAGGCGGCTCCCTTCTGCACCTACGGCGTTTCAGACTCGGTCATTGTCTTCGACAACGTCTTTATCCCCTGGGAACGGGTCTTCATGTGCGGCGAGTGGCAGTACGGGAGAAGGCTCGCGCTCCTCTTTGCCGATTCTCACCGCCACAGCTACAGCGGGTGCAAGCCCGGGGTCTCTGATGTACTCTGCGGTGCCACGGCGCTGGCGGCCGAGGCGAACAACGTAGCCAAGATGTCTCACGTCAGGGAGAAGCTCTCCGAGTATGCCGAGGCGGCGGAACTCGCCTACGCGGCCGGTGTCGCCGCCGCCGTCTACGGCGAAAAGACCGCAAGCGGCGTCTTTTTCCCCAATGAGATCTACGCCAACGTGGGGCGGCGGATGACAGGGGAATCGATTTACCACGAGTACAACATCCTCACAGAGATTGCCGGCGGCATCTCGGTAACGCTCCCCTTCGCCGAGGACTTTGATGCGCCGGAAACCAAGAAAGAGTTGGAGAGGTTCATCGTGCGGAACCCGGCCATCAACGCCTCCGATGCCCTGAAGATCTGGAAATTTGTGGAAAACGTGGGGGCCTCGCCCATGACGGCCTGGTACCTGATTGCCGGTGTCCATGGCGGCGGTTCCCCGGTCATGGAAACAATTGCCCTGAATATCGGCTACGATTACGACGAGCGAAAAAGGTTGGCCCGGTATCTGGCCGGCATCGATGCCGAGTTTGACGATTCCAAGATGCGCGCGCTTGAACCCTCCTTCGGTGATGGACTGATGGAGGAAAGGAAGATCAAAAAACCGTAGACAAACAATACCCCCCGCCTCTTCAGGCGGGGGGTACGGTACATCCTGCGGCAAACAGCCCTACTTGGCCAACTGCCCTCCGTCATTGATGAGGATATGGCCAGTCATAAAGGCCGACGCGTCCGAGGCGAGAAAGACGGCCACCCCTTTCATGTCATCGATACGGCCGATTCGGTGGAGGGGGATAACATTCAGAGTGGCTTCATAGGCCTCCTCGAACCCAGGCTTTTCGATGTAGGCCATCATATCGGTGCCGAAGAAGCCGGGGGCAATGGCATTTACCCGTATATTGTGCGGTGCGAGCTTGACGGCAAGGTTCATCGTCAGGAGATTGACGGCAGCCTTCGTCGAATTGTAGGGGACGGCGGGATGGGCCATCTCATCGGACCCTCTAAATCCCATGACGGAGGATATATTGATTATGTTTCCGCCACCCTGTTCCTTCATGATAGTGGCAACTCTCTGCGCCATAATCCAGACACCCCGGACATTGACGTTGAAGAGATGATCCCATTTCTCCAGGGGAAATTCCAGGGTCGGCGCCCCCCAGGTGGCACCGGCATTATTGACTAGTATGTCGATCCGGGGGAATTTCTCCTTCACCGTCTTAAGCATCTTATCAATGGCTTCTTCGCTGCCCACATCACAGGCGACGGGAAGTACGGTGACACCGTACTCCTTTGAAATTTCCTCGGCCGCGACCTCGAGGTTCTTCATCTTTCGCGAGGTAATGACTATATCGGCGCCCGCCTCGGCGAGACCGGTGGCAATAAATCTCCCGATACCACGTCCGCCACCAGTGACGATGGCAACCTTTCCTTTGAGACTGAACAGGTCCTGTAGCTTCATGAAAATCCTCCTTCTATGGTTATTATAAGATTCTTGAGGTATATCTCTCGATAACGTGTCGTGTCCTTATATCAACTTATCGAAAGATGCAAAACAATTTATACCCCTCAGGGTATGCGATGGGGGGGATACACCGAACCGTCCATATACACGAATATCGGATTTTCTCTGGTCAGGGTCACACAATATAGTAGGAAAGGGGCCGCCCACACGCCCTTATATGAGTTTTTGATTGACCAGGGGCACACAATATAATAGATAAAACGGCTTCTGAACCTTGTTTTCAGAAGCACTGAGCCGCACGGAATAGCGAGCTCTTGCCGTTATTCCTTAACTGTCCCTGGCTGGAACCGGACTTCGGGCTGTAAAAAACGGGGAGAGCCCCAAGGATTGCATGGCATTCCGGACCCCGTGGGTAACCGGTTATGGACACCTCGTCTGCCTGAGAAGCGGGCAGGCTACACCGTGACAATACACGCAATCACCGGGATCATGTTGTTTGCGGCTCTGCCTTCAAACAGTACGGCGTTCCCTCCCGTGGCCGTATGAGAGGGAGCGATATTATTCGAACCACGCTACACTACTGCTTAACAGGGTCCGTACATACGAGGTCTTGGCGGCCTGAAATCCAGTGCGCCGCCAAATCACGGGGGGAAGCAATCCCCACTCTTCCGGATGCCACACCAGCGTGACGACCGACCGATAGGAACGTATGCGACCGTCTGATGTGGAGGAAAGGATTCTATGGCCAAGAAGAATTTTAAAATAACGATAGACAGAAAAATCTGCAAGGCATGCGGCATCTGTGTCGCCTTCTGTCCGGTCTCGGTCTTTACGACGGATCACGATGACAAGGCGGTTGTTACCTACCCGGAGAAATGTACCGGATGCAGGCAGTGCGAGCTGCTGTGTCCCGACTATTGTATTGACGTCGAGGAGATTGCCCATGGCTGATTCGAAATTACTCCAAGGAAATGAAGCCTGCGTATTCGGGGCCCTGGCAGCAGGGGTCCGCTTCTTTGCGGGATACCCGATCACCCCGTCGACGGAGATTGCGAACATCTTCGCCCTGGAACTGCCAAAGCTAGGCGGGAAGTTCATGCAGATGGAGGATGAGATCGCCAGCATGGGGGCGGTTATCGGCGCCTCCTGTACCGGGGTCAAGGCGATCACCGCCACAAGCGGACCGGGTTTTTCACTGAAACAGGAAAATATCGGCTTTGCCGCCGAGGCGGAGATACCCTGTGTCATCATCAACGTCATGAGGTACGGCCCCAGTACGGGGCTCCCCACCAAATCTTCCCAGGGAGATTTCATGCAGGCCCGGTGGGGGACCCATGGCGATCATGCGGTCATTGTGATAGCACCCTATACGGCACGAGAGGCCTACCGCGAAACGGGACGCGCCGTCAATCTGTCGGAGAGATACCGCATACCCGTTATCATCCTCATGGACGAGATCACCGGGCACCTGAGGGAGCGGGTGGAGTTCAAGAGAGAGGATGTTGTCAGGGTCGTTGACCGGAAGGGCCCGACCCCCGGTGTACCCTACCTCCCCTTTGAGGATACCAAAGATCTGATTCCGCCCTTCGCCGGTTTCGGCGATGGGCACCGGTATCACATCACCGGACTCATACACGACGAAACGGGGTTCCCGACCAACGATCCCAGGACAATAGACCGGGTGATGAGACGGATGAACGGCAAGCTTGACCGCTATCGGAACAAGATCGTCAAGGTGAAGTATGTCGACGTCGACGACGCCGATGTCCTGATTATCGCTTTCGGGAGTGTCGCCCGGTCGGCCGAGGAGGTGGTCAGAAGCATGAAAAAGGCCGGCAAGCGGGTAGGTCTTCTCAGGCCGGTAACCCTCTGGCCCTTCCCCGACAAAGAGATCCGAAAGGCGGCATCAGGGAAAAAGGCCATCATCGTACCGGAGATGAACCTGGGACAGATGGTTCGCGAGGTGGAACGGGCGGTCGCCGGAGAGGCACCCATCTATCCCCTCAACAGGATCGACGGGGAGTTCATCACACCGCACGAGATCAGCGATCTCATCAAGGAGATACTATAACATGGACGCCACCCACAAAAAATATCTGCGCATGGACAAACTTCCCCACATCTGGTGTCCCGGCTGCGGGGATGGAACAATCATGGGGTCCTTCATCCGTGCCATCGACAAACTGGGATACGACAAGGACGATGTGGCAGCCATATCGGGTATCGGCTGTTCGGGGCGTATAACAGGGTATCTAGACTTCAACACCCTGCACACCACCCACGGGCGTGCCCTGGCCTTCGCCACAGGGGTCAAGATGGCCAAACCGCGGCTCAAGGTCTTTGTCTTCATGGGGGACGGTGATGCCACGGCAATCGGCGGCAATCACCTCATCCATTCATGCCGCCGGAATATCGACATGACCGCGATTATCATCAACAATAACATCTACGGCATGACGGGTGGGCAATACTCCCCCACAACCCCCAGAGGCAAGTATGCCACCACAGCCCCTTACGGAACAACGGATCCCCACTTCGACATTGCAAAGCTCTGCATCGGTGCGGGGGCCTCCTACGTGGCTCGTGGAACGAGTTATCACGCAAAGATGCTCACGGATCTGATCGTCGCGGGGGCCGAGCACAAGGGGTTTTCCGTTATCGAGATCATAACACACTGCCCCGTCAACTTTGGACGGAGAAACGAGCTTGAAACCCCTGTCGATATGCTGCTGTGGCAAAAGAACAATGCCGTCAGGACGGCCAGGGCCGAAAAGATGACCGACGATGAACTCGATGGAAAGTTTGTTATCGGAGAACTCCACAAGGCCGATGTCCCCGAATACGTGGAAGAATACGACCGATTAATCGAACGGGTCCAGAGAGGAGATACAGACCGTGGGTAAGAAACGATGGGAGGTGCGTCTGATCGGAACGGGCGGCCAGGGGATGGTGACGGTCAGCATCATACTGGCCGAGGCGGCGGTGCATGAGGGGAGAAATGTGGTCCAGTCGCAAAACTACGGGCCGGAGGTCAGAGGGGGTCACAGCACATCCTACGTCATCGCATCAGACGACAGTATCCTCTATCCCAAGATCGATTCCCCCAACGTACTGCTCATTATGTCGGGGAGGGACTACCGAACGTATCTGCCCGACCTCGCGCAGGACGGCATATTGATCATCAATAGCGAG
>Ga0307990_1001457_pt1 | contig 19934 bp, 18 predicted proteins | sample EllFjometagen129_FD_203168 | JGI IMG/M metagenome (GOLD analysis project Ga0307990, IMG submission 203168) | Marine microbial communities from Ellis Fjord, Antarctic Ocean - #129 | ecosystem: Environmental > Aquatic > Marine > Unclassified | place: Southern Ocean | collected 2014-10-08
TTTAATTGTAAAGTTTTCTTTTCAACATTTTCTCTTTCACTTTCAAGTTGTTTAACTATTTCACCTATTTGTAGTTGATCATCACCTAAGTATTTTTTAGCATCATCAATAACTTGCTTTGGCAATTTCATTCTTATAGCTGTATCAATAGCATGAGAGTCCCCAGGAAGTCCGCAAACAACTCTAAAGGTTGGTAAATGTGAATCTTCATTAAATTCCATAGATGCATTAAGCATTGAGGGACTTACATAAGCTTTATATTTAAGACAAGCTAAGTGAGAGGTTATAAAGGAAATCTTTGATCTAGAGAGTAAATAATCAACAATGCTTTGTGCTATTGCCCCCCCTTCATTTGGATCGGTGGCCGAACCTAATTCATCTAATATTATCAAAGAGTTTTCACTAGAGTTTTTTAATATTTTAGACAAACTGTGCATATGACCACTAAAGGTAGATAATTCTTCTTCTATGCTTTGCTCATCTCCAATATCTGTGTAGATTCTATCAAATATAGGTAAACTTGAGCCTTCTTCACAGGGAATATAACCAATAAATTGATTCAATGCAGAAAATAATCCTACCGTTTTGATAGTTACTGTTTTTCCCCCTGCATTTGGACCAGAAAGCACAACACATTTTATATTATTATCAACCTCTATTGAAATAGGCACAACTTTTTTACCAAGAAGAGGATGTTTTGCATATAATAACTTTACCTTATCATTTTCATAATCCACTTTATTACAATTATATTCTTGGCTCCATTTAGCGAAAGTGTAAATAATATCTGTTTTTATCACACTCTTTGAAAGTTCTCTTAAAGATTCAGCACTGAATCTTAGTAAATTACTAAGGTTTGCATATATTTTTGCAATTTCAATTTGAATTTGTTGCTCAGCTAAAACAACTGAATTATTATATTCAACCATTTTATAAGGTTCTAAAAAAATAGTATTTCCACTTGAACTGCTTCCATGAACAAACCCTTGTACTTTGGATTTTGCATCATTTCTTACAGGCAATACAATCCTATCATCTCGTAGAGTTTCCAAATCACTTTGTAAATAGTCTTTATTATCTTTAATAAAGGTTTTGGTAAAACTGCTTCTCTCTCTTTTTGATTTTTCAACTTGCTTTACTAGAGCTCTTATCAAAGGATGACTTTCTTTTACTTTACCACCTTCATCAAGGGCATAAAAAACTTCATCTTTAAATTTTAACAATTCCAGATCTATTTCAAAGCCTAGTAATGATGAGATATTAGAAGATGCTTTATTATCAAAGATGGGTTCATGAATAAATTGAAATAATTTTTGAGAACTGTCAATAAAACTGGCCGCTTGATATAAATTAAACCCATCTACATTTTGCCATGTATTTTTTAGCGTTTCAAAAACATTTTCTAGTGATGAAAAACTATTGGGGTTACTAATATCTGGGTTATTTAATAAAAATAATATATCTGCTATTTTATTTTGAAGCTCAATTAAAGATTCTTTGTTACTACTAAATTCTCTAGTGTATAATTTTGCCTTAGAATCTTCACACAATAAATACTTTTCAATTAAGGAAAGTACTCCATAAAAGCCTAAATCAGTTAATGTTTTTTTTGATAATATCATCGTTTCTTTTTTTTACTTGGCATTTTATAGCGTGCCTTGCTTGTCGAATTTGAGCTGCCTTTCCACTTAGGACCTTGAAGTGCTAGTGAATCTATCATTCTCTGATAACTTTCGTATCTATCAGAGTTTATCTCTTTATTTTCAACCATTTTTTTTATTTCACAATCAGGCTCATTAGTATGAGTACACATACTAAAAGCACATTTATCTTTATTTTGAATAAACTCTGGAAAAGAATTAGAAATTTCAACAGCATCTCTGTGAGGAACCATAATCTCTCTAACCCCAGGGGTATCAACTATAGTTAAATTATCTTTTCTAAGTAAGATTGAATAATTAGTAGTATGTCTTCCTCTATTATATTTTTCACTAATATAACTAGTTTTTTGATCAGTGCTTAATAATTCATTTATTAGAGTTGATTTACCTACTCCACTTTGACCTACAAAGGCTACAATTTTATTTTCTATTTTCTCAACCAAGCCTTCAATATTAATTCTTTTTTTAGCACTAACTAATAAAGTCTCATAACCCAACGCTTTAAATAGTTCAAATCTCTCTAATTCTCCAGGTTTTAATTCAATATCACATTTGTTTAATACAATTAATATATTAACATTTTCGCAACTTGCTATTACCCTATCAATAAAACGGGGTCTAAATGGTGGCTCACCGCAACTGGCAACACAAACTATCAAGTCCATATTTGCAACAACAGTTTGGTTACACTTTCCCTTCATGTTCCAGCGTCTGAAACTGTTATCTCTTATAATTCTTTGAGTGATTTGACCTTCTAAATTATTAGATTCTTCAAATTCAACAAAGTCACCTACAGCTAAAGGATTGTACTCATCATTGACATCAGTCAATAATTTACCTTTGATTCTGCACATATATATTTTGTTCTCTGCTTCTACGGTATAAATATTATTAATGCCGCGAGTTATTATGCCTTTCATATTTTGTATGTTAGTCAAAACAAAATAACTTGACAAGCTATGCATTTCTGTTAATCTTAAAATATGTTCGATTTTAATATTTGTAATAAAGAAAATTGTAATGCTTTTGTTGCTTTAGATAGTAAGTTTTGTTATCGACATTCAGAAAACAAAGATGAATTGTTAAAAAAAATGTTTACTATTTTAGAAACACAAGAAATAATCCGAGATATTACCTTTTCACACGCTGAATTTGAGAATATTTCTACAAAACAAAAACGCTTTTCATCCTCCAATTTTTCTTGGTGTACTTTTAGGAACATCGATTTCTCATCATCAAAATTTACCACTTGTTTTTTTGATTTTTGTTTGTTTGATAAATGCAAATTTACGGATACAGATATAAGGTATTCTGTTTTTTCAGGAAGTAAAATCCTTACTTGTGATTTTTCAAATTCCCTATTAATTCATAATAATTTTTCTGGTATTGATGCTTGGTATTGTGATTTTAGTGGTAGTGATTTATATTTCACCACCTTCTGTAGTTCTTGTTTGAGGGATGTCAGTTTTGAAGACTGTAATCTCAAAAAGGCTGATTTCAGAGAAACTGAGCAAAGGCGATTAAACTTTCGATATTCTAATTATGAGGATGCAAGCAAATGAGAATATATCAACATTTTTCAGTAGTCGGGTTTTGCAATACATATATTGTAGGCGAAAAAAAAGGTGGACAAGCTATTTTAATTGATCCAGGCCATGTTGATAATGAGTTAATAGGTATTATTGAAAAAAACAATTTTATAATTAGCACGATACTACTCACTCACCGTCATGAAGCTCATACCGGTGGGGTCAGTACTATATTAAAATTATACAAACCCAAAATTTATGCTTATACAAAGAAGGTTTATGAATTTGAAGTTACTGAAGTCGCTGATGGGGCAACTATTATTTGTGGCGGAATACCTGTTGAAGTTATTCATCTTCCTGGCCACAGTGTGGATTCTTTGGTATATAAAATTGGACATACCCTATTTACCGGTGATACACTTATGGCAACTCGAATTGGTTCAACTCCAGGCTTTATGGAAAGGTCTTTGTTAATTAAAATAATTAAACGTAAATTATTAAATTTTGATGATAATATTTTAGTCTTTCCAGGTCATGGAGCTCCAACAAAAATAAAAAATGAAAGATTATTTAATTCAGATTTAACTGAAGAGACAGTATCCCCTTGGCTAAGAAACCAAATTAGACTTGAAAGAAATAATCGTTTCTAAAGTTATTTATTTCTGATTTTTTCAGCACTTTCATAATATTTCTTACTTTGACCTTTTTCTCTTACAAAATGATCTAGTTGCTCTATTACTCTTTTAAATCTATCGGGCATAGCGGCTCTAAATCTCATTAACTTATCTGTTTTTGGATTTGTTACCTCTAATTGTAGAGCATGAAGCATTAATGATGCCTCAGGAAAATTTTTATCTTTATTAGAGTAAAGAGGATCTCCCAATACAGGATGGTTTATACTTTTAAAATGAACTCTTATTTGATGAGTCCGCCCTGTGTGAATACTAATTCTTACTAAAGCATAACCTGTGTATTGTTTTAATACAAAATAACTTGTATCCGCTGTTTTCCCTTTATTTTTTTCACAAGTGGTATATTTTTTTCTCTCTTTTGAATCTCTAACAATATTAGTGATGATTTTACCACGTCGATGGGTAAAGTGACCTTTTACTAAGGCTATATAAACTTTATTAGTCTCTCTTTCTTTAAATTGAGTTGATAAATTTAATTGACTCTCTTTATTAAGAGCTATAACCATGGTACCACTAGTATCTTTATCCAGTCGATGAACAATACCAGGTCGCATTAAGGCCATTTCTTCTGTGGATATATTGTTTTCATCATAAAACCTTGCAACAAAATCTTCCCCATATCTAAAAACCAAAGCATTTACTAAAGTATGCTCAAAATTATTAGCGCCAGGGTGAACAATGAGTCCTTGCTCTTTATTTATAACTAGCATGTTATCATCTTCATACAACACTTTTAGTTTTATATCTTCGCCTTCAATACCTTCGTACAAAGTTTCAGTATATTTTATTTCAATAGTTTGGTCATTTTTAACTTTTGTACTATTTTTTACACTTTTGCCATCAACAAAGATTTGTGTATCTTTATCAGTTACCAAGGTTCTGGTAATATTTTCTATAGTTTTAGCTATATAGCTATCTACTCTTGTCTTAGTCTCAACGCCTTCTACTATTAATTTATGGCTTACATCTCTTTTTGACATTTATTATTCAAGTTCTCCTATAATATAATCACCTACTGCAATGGAAAGGGATAAAATTGCTGCAATAGATATTTGATACTTTAAATTTGTGAAATCATCTGTGGGTTTTGTAACTAAATTAGAGTTTACAACAATATTGTAGGCTAAGAGGGAAACGGGAAAAGTTAATGCTAAAGATCCAAAGAATAAACTTTCCCCACGTCTTAACTTCCAACTCCACTCTGGAAATTCATCAATTGTGTAATCCTCATAATCTTTTAATTCTACATCAGCTGAATATAATGTAGAGGTAGCTAAAAGAATAATTACAAATATTGATAAAATTTTCTTTTTCATAAAAATATTCCTTATTTTGAATAATCCCTAGCTCCGAATATTTTAGTTCCAACTCTTATAATAGTTGAGCCCTCATCTATGGCTATCTTATAATCAGAGCTCATTCCCATACTCAAATCATCTATCTTTATTTGCTCTTCTCTCTCTAACTGCCTCTTTATATCATAAACAGATTTAAAAGCAGCTCTTATTTGACTCTCATCCCCATTTAAGGGCCCAACAGTCATTACTCCCTTTAATCTAACATATTTTAAACCTTTTGCTAATATAAGGGCATCCTTTATTTGCTCATAATTTTCAAAACCTGTCTTATTTTCATCCAGAGAACTGTTAAATTCCAGCATAATATCTATTATTTTATCTGCCTCACTAGCATATTTATTAATTTTATTTAATATTTTAATAGAATCCACACTATCTATTGAATCAAATAACTCTATAGCTTTTTTAGCTTTATTAGATTGTAAATGACCTATCAAATGTAATTGTAAATCACTAGCTCTATCTTCCTTTTTAGGGAATTTAGTCTGGGCTTCTTGAACTCTGTTTTCTCCAAAAAGTCTCTCTCCCAAACTATAAGCCTCTTGTACTGCAGCAAAGGGATGGTTTTTACTAACACACATTAATTTTACTTTAGCATTTTCTCCCCTTATCTGCTGGTTTAACTCTTTTAATATTTCTTTCATAAGTTATTTAATAATAATATAATTTGTTTGTAAAAATTTAGCTAAAATTTATATATTTAACTAAATTTAAGTATCAAAAACATAAATAAGCCTATAATTACTATATCAAATCTATAAATAATTATATATTTATAGTATCAAAATAAATAGTTATTACTTGTTTTATATATATTATTATATTCCTCCTATAGTATTTTTATTTATTACTAGCATTCTTTCTCTTTGCTTTTAATTCTCTGTATTGATTTTTGCCTTTTAATAGCCAAGCTGAAAAATCATCTTTTATTTTATCAAATTGAGAATCAATAAAGTTGCTATCACTTTTCATGCTAGGGAAAGCCAAAAGAAGTCTTTTATGACGTCTTACCAATCTTGCTTTTCTAAATTCACCCTCTTCATTCCATCTTTCTTTAATTGAATTAATAAATTCAGAACTTTCATTAGCACCAATAACTTTAAGTCTCTCTTTAATTTCTTCACTTCTATCTTTAAACTCATCAAGAGCAGCATTAAAGGAATTCATTTTAGCGATTGAAAGAGCTAAATCAAAACTCATACCAATAACAATACACAAAGTGAAATAATATTGAATTATATCAGATAGGGAATAAACAAAAAAGGATACAAAGGGATGTATTAAATAAATTATAACAACACTTAAAATACCAAACAATAGTGAATTAAGGAGGCAAACTCTTCCGTTTATATTCATAAACTTAGAGCTATAATCCCAAAGTTTTATATGGAATATCGTCTCTAATATGAAGGATCCCCCGTATTCAATTATGCTTGTAACCACCACTGCTGCAAAAAATAATATTATTATATTATCAATAAAGGGTTTGAGCAAATATAGGACAATAATAGCACCAAATCCGTAGATAGGAAGGTAGGGTCCATTTAAAAACCCTCTATTAACAACTTTTTTTTCTAAAAAAGAGCAATAAATTTCTTCACATATCCAACCTATTATACAGTAAATAAAAAAGAAAATTATCTCATTATTAATCAAAACCTCATATCTCCTATTTTAAATTAAATTAAAATTATAATTCATAATAACTATTATTAAACATTTTTTTTGTATATGAATCAATTGGGTTTTTAAAAAGATTTTCAGTCTCTTGAATTTCTACAATTTTACCATTGTTTAATACAGCTATTTTATCACAAATATAACCTACAACATTTAAGTCATGAGAAATAAATAAAAATGTTAAATTTAGCTTGGCTTTCAATTCATTTAATAAATTTAATATACCAGCTTGTATACTTATATCTAGGGCTGAAACACATTCATCTAGTACCACAAACTTAGGATTTAGTACCAAAGCAATCGCAATTGCTAATCTCTGTCTCAATCCTCCTGAGAGCTGATGGGGATAATTAAGTTTGTACTTTTTATCAAGGCCCACTAAATCCATTATATTATCAACTCTTAAACATCTTTTACTTTTAGAATAGTGTTTGTGAATAATTAATGGCTCTTCAATCAAATATCCCACTGTTTTTTTGCTATCTAAGGAGCTATAGGGATCTTGAAAAACTATTTGAACATTTTTGTAAAAATCTTTTAAATTCTGTTTACGCTTTATCAAAGCAATATCTTTATCTTCAAATATAATCTTACCCTCATAATTTTTTAACAGTTTTAACAAAAGTAAAGCTATGGTGCTTTTACCTGACCCACTATTTCCAACTAAGCCAAAAGTCTCACCTTCTTGTATCTCAAAGGAGATATTATCAAGTATAATATTATCTTTAAAAGAGAAAGAAACATTCTCAAGTTTTATTAAACTCATTGATTAATCTCCTTTGCTAAATGGCATCTAACAAAACTGTTATTCATTTTTTCTAATTTTGGTTTTTCACTAAAACATATAGGTTTTGCAAATTCACACCTAGGAGCAAAGGGACAACTATTTTCAATTCTATTTTCTAATTTTGGAACAATCCCTTTTATTGAGGGGAGTTTTTTTCCTCTTTGAGAGACAGATGGCAAGGACTTTAACAAAGCTTTAGTATAGGGGTGCAGAGGGTTTTGTATAATTTCTTCTATGCTCCCACTTTCTACAATCATTGATGCATACATTACGTATACTTTATCACAAAGTGTTTTTACTAGGGCTAAATCATGAGATATAAACAAAACTGCAGTATCTAGTTTTTTATTCATTTGCTTTAGTATATCTAATATTTGTCCTTGTATTGTAATATCTAATGCAGTAGTTGGCTCATCCGCTACTAAAAGTAAAGGCTTATTAATTAAGGCCATAGCAATTAGTACTCTCTGTCTCATACCACCGGAGAGTTGATGAGGGTAGCTATTAAATATTCTATTCTCATCCTCTAGTCCAACTTGCTTTAAAATAGAATATACTCTCTCTTTGGGATTTTTTTCATCTTTGCTATGTTTTTTTAGTGTTTGGAGTATTTGGTTTCCCACCTTTATTAAAGGATTTAAAGCACTCATTGGCTCCTGAAATATAATAGAGATATCCTTTCCTCTTATTTTATTAAGTTGAGTCTTATCAAGGGTGAGTAAATTTACCTCTTTATAGTTAATTTCTCCATTTAAGATTTTTGAATTTTCTGGTAAAAGAGAGAGAATTGAAAGAGCTGTCAAACTTTTACCACAACCACTCTCTCCAACTAAGGCTACAATTTCACCTTGATTTATTTGAAGATTAACATCATCCACGGCTTTAATCGATCTTTTATTAATATCGAGAGAGAGTGAATAATTTTTTATTTCTAATACTTTATTATTCATTTTCTTTAGCCTCTTCTATTACTTTATTTATTCCATCCCCTAACAAGTTAAATCCCATCACTAAAATTATTATAAATATAGCGGGAACTATAATATAAGAGGGCTTTTGTAAGATATAGGCTTGAGCTTCACTAACCATTTTTCCTAGACTTGGATTTGGTGGTTGAATTCCTAACCCCAAATAACTAAGACCTGCCTCAGAGAGTACAGCACTTGCAAAGGTAAGGGATGAAGTTACCAGTAATTCACCAGAAATATGAGGGAATATATGGATAACCATAATTCTAAAGTTACTCGCTCCCCTAGCTTTGGTTGCTAGTATGAAGGGAGAATCTTTATAAGAATAATACCCACCTCTTGCCATTCTAGAAAATCTTGGGATACTCATTATTGTTAATGCTATTATAATATTTTTAGTACTTGCTCCAAATACAGCTATAAGCATTAAAGCTATTAATACTCCAGGAAAAGCCATTAGTGTATCAATAAGTTTTTTTATAGTTTCATCAACAAAGCCACCAAAATATCCAGCAATAGCGCCAATTGGTGTTCCAAGGAGAAAACCAAACACGACTACATAAAACCCAATTGTAAGACTTAATCTAGATCCTACCATTATTCTAGAAAGAATATCGCGACCTAGGTGATCAGTTCCTAGTAGGTGATTCTTTGTAAAAGGTAATAATCTCTCTTGTATATTTACTGCATTAATATCATAGGGAAGTGCAATAAATCCCCATAAGACTACTAATAATATAAATGTTAAAAATATAAATCCAAATAAAAAATTTGCATTTTTAAAATATTTTTTCAAAAACTACCTCTACTTTATTCTTATTCTAGGATCTATAACTTTGTATAAAATATCAATTAAGAAATTTACACAAACTACTATTAAAGACAAATATAATACTAGTGCTTGAATTAAGGGTAAATCCCTACTTGTTATACTTGAAGTTATCAATTTACCAATACCTGGTAATGAAAATACATTTTCAACAATAATACTACCGCCTAAAATATCAGCTATTATCAAACCTACTATCGTAATTACAGGGATAAGAGCATTTCTTAAAACCTGGTGATATAATACAACTCTTTCACTCAAACCAATGCTATAAGCTGTTCTAACATAATCTTTTTTTAATTGCTGCTGTACACTGGTATTTAAATATCTAACAACTATTGAAGAGGCTCCTATAGCTATGGATAAACTTGGAAGTAATAAACTTTTTATATTTAACCAGGGATTATCAAAAAAAGAGACATAACCTATTGAAGGTAAAATTCTTAATTTAACTGTAAATATAGCTATTAGAAAAATAGCTAAGCAGAAAGAAGGAATACTCATGCCCAATTGGGACAAAATAGATAAAGGGATAAAGCTCTTCTTTTTTCTTTTTGAAACAAGCAACAATCCAAAAGGAATTGCAATTAATAATGTAAGTATTAAGCTAAAAACCGATAGCTGAAGTGTTACTTTAATAGAATCAGCTATAAGAGTTGAAACTTGAGTCTGATATTTATAGGAAATACCCAAGTCTCCACTAACTATATCTCCTACCCAGCTTATATATCTATAAACAGCGGAAGAATCTAAATTCATAGTATCTCTTAATTGCATAAGTTGCTCTTCACTTGCATCTATGCCCAATATTACTTGTGCAGGATCTCCTGGCAAGATATTGAAGATATAAAAAGTGATAATTGATGCAAAGAAAAGTGTAATTAAAGCACCTAATAATTTTTTAGAAAAATATCGCATAACAATTCCTATTCTTTTATTATTCTAAGCATACAATATTTTAGTGCTTAATAGCTACCAGATACAATTTATTATTTTTCATAACTCATAGCTGCAAAATCAATCAAGCCAGCTGGATAGTATTTGTAGCCAACCAAGTCTTTTCTCATAGCTGTAGTATTGTTTGGATCACAAAGCCACACAGAAGCACTTGTTTCACTCAATATTCTTTGAGCTTTTTTATATAATTCTACTCTTTCACTATCATCTATTGATTTAGCTGCGGCTGCTATTACTCTATCATATTCAATATTTGAATAATTTATAAAATTTCTTTTGTAGGAAGTTTCATACCTGGATAAAATATCATTTGGATCTATTTTACCGGCTAAGCCTATAACAGTACTTTGATAATCTCTATTGGTATAAACTTTTTCAAGCCAAGTACCCCATTCAACATTTATAATATTTACTTTTACATTTAATTTTGCTGCTTCACTTGCAATAATTTGAGCAGAATTAACATGTTGATAATAATTAGAGGGAACTGTTATATCAATTTCGAGTCCATTTTCGTATCCAGCTTCTTTTAGTAATTGTTTGGCCTTTTCTAAATTTCTTTCAAAATAACCATCCAATTCTTCATTGTAATAATGGGACATTATAGGGCTAAAGTTGGTATGTAGTTTTGTTGCATATCCACCAAAAACTCCATTAATAATATCATCTCTATTTACCATCAAGTTAAAAGCTAATCTAACCTTTTCATTATCAAAAGGTGGTACATCATTATTTAATGCCCAAAGCACTACCATATTCATTGGAGAGCTGTCAATTTTAAACTCATCCTCTAATAGCGCAGCATTTTCACTTGAAACCAAGGCTAAATCTAATTGATATGATTTTAGAGCGCTTACAGCAGAGGCTTCATCACTTATTATATATACTTCTGCTGTTTTAATTTTTGGAAAGTTATCTTTATTATAATAATCCTCAAATCTTTCTAAAACTATTTTTTGTGAGGGTTTATATTCTACAAATTTATAAGGCCCACAACCTATAGGTTTTGTCGCTTGGTTTTCATAGCCTCTTGGTAATACTGCTATTGTAGTTGTTGAAAGAAAGGCACTAGAGGGATGATCCAATAAAATCTCAACTGTATATTTGTCTATTGCTTTTACACTCTTTATTGAACTATATCTAGCAGAGGCAGCAATATCGCCACTCATATTTGCTAAATTTTCATATGTATATAAAACATCATCACTTGTTAAATGATCCCCATTGTGAAAATATATATTATCTCTAATTTCAAAGGTAAAAACATCTTGTTTTTTATTTACTATTAGATTTTTAGCAATAGCGGGGTACAAATTACCTGTACTATCAAATTTCATTAATCCTTCAAACACGTTATTAAATATTGCTTTTGTATCAACAGCAGCACTAAGCCAGGGATCTAAGGAATCTGGTTCTGATGCTATATTTATCCTAATTATATCATTATCAACAGCCCTTTCCTTTTTACAGCCTATAAAAAAAACTAAAGAAACAATTAATAATAAACATATAAATAATTTTCTTCTCATAATACAACCTCTTACCCATTTATTACTCTTAGTGAGTGTTTATTTCAATTGTAATAAAAAAATCATGTAGAAACTAGTACATTATCAATAAAAGGGTAAATATATCACTAATCTAAATTTCTAAAAATCTAATTATTAATTGCATTATCCCTTCCGTTATAACAATACATTATCGCTTCCTCTAAACAAAAATCTAATTATTTATTATATTTGTGTTGACTAAATAAAGAAATATTTGATATATTCAAAACGTACTCGGGCGGATAGCTCAGTGGGAGAGCGGTTGCCTTACACGCAACTGGTCGGGGGTTCAAATCCCTCTCCGCTCACTTTAAAGATTCTCATTTATTTGAGAGTCTTTTTTTATTTTTAGTAAATTAATAATTTTTTGTAAACTAGTGTAAAGCAAACACGAAAACATCTTATTTAGAATTAATAATTTTTATTATGATAATTCAATAAATTATTTTGTTAAATCCATGAGATTTTCCTTAACTTATAGATTTCTAATTTCCAATTTTATCTTTAACCCCTGATAAATGATTCGTTTTAAGTTTTCTATATTTGTTAGTATGCAAAATATATCTCCTTGCACTGAAGAGCTATGTATTTTAAGTTTTACTAGTATTTTTTATGTATAAGTTTTAAGCGGATCGTTCTATAAATAGACTTTTAGGATTCCATATGCTTGTCTTTTACATTAATCTCCTCCTCCCCTTTGCATCAAGAGTAAGAAAAAAGCTAAGTCCTAAGTTATTATTTCCTAACTTTATAATTCAAATCCCTTCTCTTGTAAAATTTTGAGGCATATTTTTTAGACTAAATAATGGGGGCAATCATTAAAGCATTGCCTTAAATTTTTTGATTTAATATTAGAATATATTGAGTATATAAAAACTGTATAAATAATCTAATTACCTTTAATTTGAAATGTGTAAAAAATAAAGTGAAAGTTATTTCAGTTTAAGTGCCATTTTTTTATTGCTTATTTCAATATCTGTGTTAAAGTTAATTAAATGATGAAATTAATTGTACCATATGTAATTAATTTCTAGAAGGTGTTATGAATACTCTACATGATGTTAAATATTTATTAGAAGTTTGTGAAATGTTTTATATAAAAGGAAAAAGCCAAAAGGAAATTTCTTCTATTTTGAATATTTCACGTCCACAAGTTTCAAGAATTATTGCAAAAGCAAAAGAAGAAAAATTAGTAACAATAAAACTTAATTATCCTAATATTGAGGAAAATGAATACCAAAATATTATAAGCAAAAAGTTTAATATTCCTGAAGTTTATATTTATGATATAGGACAGGTTGATAATAATAAAGGTATACAGTTATTAGCTGAAGCTTCTAAGGACTTATTTAATATTATTGTTAAAACCAATCAAACAGTTGGAATAATGGCAGGTAGAACAGTAGATATGTTAGCAGAAAAAATAGATAGAAGCAAAAATAGAGGATTAACATTCATTCCTCTTTGTGGTGGCCTAACCAGTAATGGTAGAACCTGGCAAGCCAATAATATTTGTCAACAATTTGCCCAAAAGACCAATGGTAAGTTTTATTTATTAAATGCTCCAAATTATTTTACTCAAGAGGCAACAAAGACTGCTTTATTAAATGAGGATTCAATTAATGAAATAATGGAAATGGGAAATAGTTGTGATGTTTCTTTATTAGGAATAGGATCCTTAACCACTCATTCAACAGGTGTTTTGGCCAGTGGGCTTTCTAAGGAAGAAATTCAAATATTAAAAGAAGAAGGTGCAATTGCAAATATATGTTGCTCATATATCAACAAAGAAGGAAATGTGATAGACACCCGAATTACAAATAAAATATTAGGACATTCTATCCTTGATTTAAATAAATCAAAGAAAATAGCAATTGCTATGGGTGATGAAAAATTAGAAGCAATTAAAGCTGTATTAAAAGGTGAATTAGTAGATGTATTTATTACTTCCCTCGATACAGCAAAAAAAATAGTTGATCAACAATTTTGAAGGAGAAAAATTATGAAAAAAAGAAGTTTGTTATTAGTTATGTTAGCAGTAATGTTAACTGTTCCGTCTTTACTATTTGCCAATGGTATCAGTGAAAAAGCAAATCAAAAAAAAGAAGTATCAATTTGTACTCCTTATTTATCATCTGTAACTACCAAGCAGATGATTGGATATATCGAAGCAAAATTAGTTGCTAATGGTTTTGATGTATCTATAAATGATTCAGCAAACGATAATAGTAGATTGGTTTCTGATATTGAAACAAGTGTTGTTTCAGGAGCAAGTGCAATTGTTATTGTTAGTGTTGATCCAAAGATTTGTGAATCTCAAATCAATGAAGCTTCCGAAGCTGGAGTTTCTGTATTTGGTTGTGATGCTGGATATATTGATTCAATGCAGATGAATGCATCAAGTGATAATTATCAAATGGGTGAGATGATTTCGAAATATTTATTTGATAAAATGGGTGGAAAAGGAACTATTTCACATTTAACTCATAGACCACATCCAGGTGTTGTACAGAGAACTTATGCTATGGAAGATGTATTAAAACAATATCCAAATATTCATTTACTCAGTGAACATCATGTTGATGTACCAAACCAGATTAATAATTCAAAGGTAATTGTAGAAAATTTATTAACTGCTTATCCTGAAAAAGGAAGCATATCTGCAATTCTTTGTGCTTGGGATGAACCTGCTATTGGTGCAACACAGGCTTTAAAAGAAGCTGGTAGAGATGAAGTATTGGTTGTTGGGGTAGACGGTAATGAACAAGCTGTTAAATTAATCAACGAAGGCACTAATTTTAAGGCTACCTTAGCTCAAGATTTTGAAGGAATGGCTTCTTTAGTAGCAGATGAAATTACAAAAGTACTCAATGGAGAATCAACAGAAAAAGGTGAAAAATATGTTCCCGCTGTATTAATAGAAAAAGAATAGTATTTAAGTAATAAATATCCAACCAAAATAAGGTTGGATATTTATTAATAGAAGGAGTATCTATGATTGTTGAAACTAAAAACCTATCAAAAGTTTTTGGTAGCATGTATGCACTAAACGATATCAACTTTTCTATAATAGAAGGGGAGATACATGGATTAGTTGGAGAAAATGGGGCAGGTAAATCAACATTAATTAAAATTTTGACTGGAGTGTATTCCTTAACAGAAGGTGAAGTTTATGTAAGTGGTAAGAAAGTAAATATTAAAAATCCAGTTGAAAGTAGAAATTTAGGAATCAATGTTATTCACCAAGATCGCCATTTGATTCCCTCTTTTAACGGAATTGAAAATATATATTTAGGGTTAAAATACGAAAAAAAAGCAAATAAAGTTTCTGTTGATTTTTCAGCTATGGGAAAAAGAATAAAAAAAGTTATGGATAAATATGGAATTGATGTTCCATTAAATAAAATGGCAAGAGAATTGTCACCACCTCAGCAAACCTTAATTGAAATAATCAGAGCAATGCTGACGGATTGTAAATTATTAATTTTAGATGAACCTACAGCAGCATTAACTGATAAAGAAACAATTATATTGTTTAACATTATAAAAAAATTGAATGCTTCAGGAACTGCTATTTTATATATCACTCATAGAATAGATGAAATCTTTTCGTTAACAGATAGAATTACTGTTTTTAGAAATGGCCAATTAGTTGATACTGTCAATACCAAAGATTCCAATAAAGATAAATTAATTTCCTTGATGACAGATAATTGGAAAAGTAGTAAATCTGAAGTTTCCAATAAAACATTTGGAACAACAATATTTAGTGTTAAAAACATAGCAACAGCCGATAAAGTTGTTAAGGATGCTTCTTTTTCTGTTCATAGAGGAGAAATACTTGGTATTTTTGGACTAGGTGGAAGCGGAAGAACTGAGCTATTAGAAGCTATTTATGGCTATAAACGAATAATTAAGGGTGAAGTTATGTTTAACGGCAAGCAGAGTGCAAAATTATCACCAAGAAATTCCATAAAAAATGGAATTGGTTTAATTCATGAGGATCGCAGAGGCCATTCACTGGTAATAACGAGAAGCATAAAAAACAATGTTGTATTGCCAATTATAGATTCCTACGTAAAAAAAGGTATTTATGATAGTAAAAAAGAGACAAAAGATGTTAATAAAAAAATGGATGAATTAAATATTAAAGCAGTCAGCATAAACCAAAAGGTGGCTCAATTATCGGGTGGGAATCAGCAGAAAGTTGTATTTGCAAAATCTCTTATATTCAATCCTGATGTATTTTTATGCGATGAACCAACACAAGCCGTTGATGTAATGACAAGAAGCGAAATTCATGACTTGCTTAGAGAAAAAGCAAATGAAGGTAAGGCAATTGTTTTTGTTACAAGTGATTTGAAGGAGATGCTTGAAATAGCAGATAATATATTAATTATAGCCAATGGTAAAACTCATGAACTGATTCCAAATCATAATATTGATTCAAAAAAAATCCTTCATTATTGTTATGAAGAAAGGTAAATTCAATGGAAAATTTAAAAGATAACAAATTCAAAGATATCATGTATGCTTACGGAACATTTTTTGCTCTAGTTCTTATAATTATAATATTTGGAATATTAAATCCTAGAGCTTTCCTTTCCTCTACAAACTTTTGGAATATCACACGTCAAATGGCGATTCTAGCAGTTATTGCTTTAGGTACAACTTTGATAATGTGTGTAAAAGAGTTTGATTTAAGTATTGGTAATATAGCTTCTTTCAGTGGAGTACTATCAGCTTTATTAGCTATAAGAGGTGTACCCTTTTTTTGGACATTGATTATTGCAACATTAATCAGTGGCATATTGGGACTAATTAATGGATATATAGTAACTAAATTTAAAGTAATGTCTTTTATCATTACACTTGCAATGGGTAGAATGATTTATGGTTTGACTTATTGGTTAAGCGGTGGTGCTATTATCTTTAATAATATACCATCATCCTTTAAAGTTTTAGGTACAGCTAAGTTAGGGAAAATTCCATATCCTACAATATTAATGATTATAATTGCAATTATATTTTATTATGTAACTAAATACACAGCTTTAGGTAGAAAGTTATATGCAATTGGTGGAAATGAAGAAGCAAGTAAAGTTGCTGGAGTTAAAGTAGAATTCAATAAAACTTTAGCATTTGCTATATCTGGTTTGATGGCTGGTTTGGCGGGTGTCCTATTGGCTTCTAGAGTAGGTTCTGCTTCTCCTACAGCTGGTGATGCTTATACTTTAAATGCTTATGCAACAATTTTTATTGGTATTACTTTATTTAAAGAAGGTGTTCCGAACATTATAGGTACACTTGTTGGGGTTGCAATATTCACAGTACTTGCAAATGGTTTAACTATATTACAGGTACCAACTTTTATACAAAATATTCTAACAGGTTTGATTATTATATTAGCTGTTGTTGGTCAAAAAGCAGGAAATAAAAATAATGATTAATATTTACTCAAAAAAAAATAAAGCATTAGCAAATAACAGTGTTCCTTTTCTAATAGGTTACTTATTAGCTGGATATAAAAAAACTAATGAATTATTAGAAATTTTGAAACAATTACCAAATGATACTATGGATGTATTGGAATTGGGTTTTCCTTCAGAAAATCCATATTCCGATGGAAAAGTTATAGCGACTGCTCATTCTATGGTAAATAAAAAAGTAGCCAGTTCTATAGAATATTGGCAAGAAGTTAAAGATCTTTATCACAAACCAATATGGCTAATGGCATATAGAAAAGATTTTATAGACAATGGTATATATAAAGAGTTTGCAAAAAATAAAGTAATTGATGCTATAGTCATTCCAGATGCATCTAACGAGGAAAGAATAAAACTTCAAGAAGAGTTAAAACAATATAATATTGATGTAGTTGGTTTTGTGAACCCCTCAATGAGTGAAGAACAGTTAGATGAGGTTTTGAGTAAGTTTGCTTTTATTTATGAGCAATTATATGTTGGTCCAACTGGTAGCAATCATAGTGAAACTAATTTCGATTCAATGTTAAATTATACTCTTAATAAATATCCCAATACGATCCCTTTTGCCGGATTTGGTCTCAACAGTAAAAATAAACTTGATATCATTTATTCAAAAGGTTTTAAAGGCGCGGTTATAGGTACTGAATTATTAAAAAGATATAATATATCAAAAGAAAAATTATTTAATTTTTTAATTGATATTTCTAGGAGTAAGGAATCATGCAAATAGCTACTTTTGATTTTGGAACAACTGCTATAAAGTTTGTGGTTTTAAATGAAAGATGTGAAATTCTATATAAACAAAAAATAAATATTGACACCTTTTTTAACGGAGAGTTTATTGAGCAATCACCAGATCAATGGAAAGATGTATTTATAGAATTAATAAAATCATATAAAAAAAGAGATGAAATCTCTTCAATAATTTGTTCTGGGCAAATGCAAGATTTAATCTTTATTGATGAAAATAATAAATCTCTTACAAATGCAATTCTGTATAATGATCAAAGAGGTGCTAATTATCTATCGAAGGTATCTGATGAAATAAGTAAGAAGACTACAATTAAAATGAATGGGTCAATCCCTTTATTAAAAATGTATTGGATGAAAGATAATAATCCAGAAATACTGGATCTAACAAAAAAGATTTTATTCTCACCTAAAGATTATATAACCCTTTTTTTAACAGATAAAGCTATAGCTGATACAGTAACTCTATCCACAACCGGGATGATGGATATTAGAAAAAAAGAATATTTATCATCAATTGATATTGATAAAAATCTGTTACCTACTATTTATTCATGCGGAAAAGTTGTAGGCGTTGTAAAAAAAAATATAGCAGAAGAACTTGGATTGAATAAGTCTTTAACTGTATTTGCAGGTTCAGGTGATGGTGGTGCTACAACTTTAGCAAGTGGTATTATTAAAGAGAATGAAATAAATATTAATTTAGGTACAAGTGGATGGCTGGCCAATATTGGAAAGTCCCCTAAAAAGGGTGTTTTTAATTTATGTGCAATTAATGAAGGCTATTATATAAATGTAATACCAATTCTGAATGCTTCATCGGTTCATAAATGGATCACCAAAATGATATTCAGTGAAGATGATTCAAAATATAATTCAATGGATGAATTGCTAGATAAAAATATTGATTATGAAACTGATTTGATCTGTTTACCCTATTTAGTAGGTGAGAGATATCCTATAGCCGATTCTACAATAAGAGGAAGTTATTTTGGATTGACACCATCAACTTCATTGATTGATTTAGTGATAAGTCCCTTAGAAGGTGTGGCTTATTCTCTAAAGCAGGGTATTGCAGAACTTGGAGTTGCTGCTAAAGTTATATCGTTGATTGGTGGTGGAGCTTTAACTGTTGCATGGAATCAAATATTTGCAAATATTTTTGAAGTTCCTGTTACTGTATATAGTGACAGTGAATATCTTCCAAGTATATCGTTAATAAGTTCTGTATTAATTGAAAAAGGTATTATTAATTCATATGAAACTTTTATAGAGGATATGTTATCTAAAAAAGACAAAAAAGTTTATATACCTCAATTAGAAAGAGTTGAAAATTATCGAGATAAATTTGAAAAATTTAAAAAATTATACCCTGCATTAAAAGATATAAATAAGTAAATCATAAAAGTAAAATAGAAAGATGATACATTTTATTTATAATATATTAGTGAAAGTAATTTCAAATATAATATAAGCCATTTTTCATTGTTGCAGGTTTTCCAATATTTTATAAACTTCAGTTATATATGTTTTTTGTTATTACTAAGATAACTTTCAAACAAATTATTTAAATCGTATTAAATCTTATTTTGTAACTACTCAGGTCATCCAGTAGGTTGACTGAGGAAATTAAAGGAAAAAGTTCCATTAAGTATATCTAATAAAGCTTGGATTGGTCCAATTCCAT
>Ga0307990_1001459_pt1 | contig 19921 bp, 12 predicted proteins | sample EllFjometagen129_FD_203168 | JGI IMG/M metagenome (GOLD analysis project Ga0307990, IMG submission 203168) | Marine microbial communities from Ellis Fjord, Antarctic Ocean - #129 | ecosystem: Environmental > Aquatic > Marine > Unclassified | place: Southern Ocean | collected 2014-10-08
CAACTCAACAATGACGATATTATTCACAATGATATCAGCAATACAGTCGTCTACCTATTCCTTATCATCTTAATCATGTTAATCATGTAATCCTGTCAAAAAAATTATCATGGTGAATAATCTTCGTTTCCTTCTGTTCAAATTCTTTTTTAACAACCGCTTCGCTCAAGGCAAGTAAGGAAAGCAAGTTGTTAATCCAAGTTTGCTCCTGAGAGCATCATGCGTTTAAAATCGATTACTGACCCAGTGACTCTTTGCATCCAATGGTAGTTATTTCAAGTTTTTCATGGGTCACGGAAACATCTCACAAATGCGTGGCGGGGTCACGGCCCCCGCCCTACAGTTTCAAAGAAATCAAAGCTTGTACTGTAGCCGAGCTCCGTGACCTCGGAAGGGTTACCCACACAAAAGTCGGAATAACTTTAATGGTCAGCTCTTTCATATTTTTTTGCATATCAGCACCCTCTTCGTTTCCTTCTAATCCTAATCATTATCTTAATCTGCAACTGTCTGGATTAGGCTCATGAAAATTCTCAATTCTACACCGCGAAGCAATCAAACTTTAGAACTTTAGAACTCTCGCACTTTAGAACTTCCTCAATTATACGCCACTACGCCATCCACAATTTGTATCTTTCTCTGCATGGCATCCGCGCAAAAATCCGAGTGTGTCACCATCACCAGAGATGCCTTGCCCTGAGTCTTGATTTCAAGCAGCAGGTTTATCAGGCTCTCGGTATTTTTACGATCCAGCGCACCGGCAGGTTCATCCGCCAGGATCAAAGCCGGTTCCATGATTAAAGAGCGGGCAACCGCAACACGCTGACGTTCTCCGCCGGAGAGCTGTCCGGGTAGCCGCCGGGTAAGATCACCTAAGCCGACCTGCTTCAAAAGCGCATAAGCCCTTTCAATGTACATTTCGCGTTCCCTGTTAAAGTTCCAGGATGGCACCAGCACATTATCAAGTGCAGATAGCTGAGGAAGCAGATAGTGAGACTGAAATATAAAACCGATCTCCCTGTTTCTAAAGTCGGACCTCTCGCTCTCGTCCAATCCGGTTATATCACGCCCATTTATAAAGATCTCCCCGCTGTCCGGATACTCCATAGCTCCGATTAACTGAAGGAGCGTCGATTTTCCTGAACCGGATGGTCCGGTCACGGCAAGGGATTCTCCCGCCAGCAAATTGAAAGAGATACCCTTCAATACATCCACCGGAATGCTCTGATCTGACTCAAAGCTCCTGGTTAAATCAACCACTTTCAGATCAGCTCCGCTCATTTCCACTCTCCTTTAACCAGCAGCAGCGAGTTATCCGCCACAACCGCAATCAGCCCTTTTTTTATAGAGACCGCCCCGTCAACTTTATCACCTAGATTAATTGAAGCTTTTATCTCAAGCGCAGAGTTCAATGCAATCAGGTTGCCTTCACTTAAAACATAGAGCATAATCCCGTCATAAAACAGTGAATCTACAGCCCCCTCTAAATGGCTGCTTGACTCAACCGCAGATTTACCCTTATCTGCACCACATAAATAGAGATCTCCCGCACTGACACCCATCGCTACCAGATTACTGAAAGCCGGAACAGGTCTTACGAAGGCCTCGTCTTCGGAGACCTTGATTTTGGAGATAAGCTTCGTTGTCTTTAGATCGATCACAGCCAGACTCCCAGCAAGAGTGCCGATCCAAAGCAGACCATCGTCTGAAACCAACGGGGTACCGGCCATCTGATCCGAAGCCCCAACGGCAATGGATTCAAATCTGGAACCATCGCTTGCATTAAACAGATGGATTGCACCGTCACAGTTTCCATAGGCCAGCTTATTCTCCCATAGGACCGCATTACCATCTGACCGGTTGGTCTCCTCTCCACTCCAGAGTAACTCGCCACTATCAACCTTCAAAGCATAAAGCACTCCATCGCTCTGCGAGAGCATCCACATAACGGCGCTTCCACCAATATTCCCGCTGAGCGGCACATGCACAAAAACCGCATCCAGTTCTTTTTTCCAGATCAGCGAACCACTCTCAAGATTCAGGCAGAAAACGCTGCCATCACGTGATGCCAAAAGCAGCCGGTCGTTGATTACAGCACCGCTGCTGGAAAAATCGGCACCCTCATATTTCACTTTCCAGAGAGTTGCCAGAGTATGGTCAACACGGCGAACTTCCCCGGAATCAGCAGCAATAACAAGATCATGGCCATATACCAGCGGCAACGCGGTCTTATCTTGCAAAGCAAGTTGCTCACAAACTGACAGAGAGAAGACTCTCTCTACCTCAACCGGATCATTATTCTCTTCACTCCTGCGGCAACCGCAGAGCGGCCCCAGCACAACAGCACAAAAAAACAGTGTAAAAAAGGTGATCAAACGGAACAGCAGCAACATCATGGATTCCTCCACATTATTTCAACCTGACCCTCTGTCGCGACCTTGGAACGTCCAAGCTGAAGTGCTCTCTCAACAACAGAACTGTTCTCAAGAGTTGACTCCAGCAAAAGAATATGCACAACCGACCCATCCTCGGCACACTCGACATAATAGCGGCAGCGTCCGCTACCCGCCAGTTTCTGCAGGAGCTCCGATGGAAAAACAAAACCGGCTTTCCTAAGACCGGAATCATTCCGGACTATGACTCCGCTTGACTTAGGCTTAACTCCATCTGATATCCGATCCTGGATGGCCGGAACTGTAACGCAGAGAAGATCAGGCAAAGACTGAGCTAGCGGGGTAATCACCCCGGGAACCCACTTACCCGGATAAAGACTGCCCTGCTTAAGAAGCAGCGGCGCACCAAGTGGCACAGATAGTTCAACATCGTCCATCGACATGCCATGTAAAGTCGAACCCGACAATATAGAGCTGCGCCAGGTCTGCATTGAAGCCCGTAAAACCTCCATCGCATAATCAGGGTCAAGTTTAACATAAGAGACCCTGGCTGCAGGCAAAGGCTGAATATTACGGGATTTATAAAAAACAGCTGAGAGCGGCAGTAATTTACAGAGCAAAATCGATACAAGTAGCAGAACAAGCGGCTGCGCCCAGAATTGCAGAGGCCGTTTGGTCGACTTTGTTATGTATAATTTATTCTCAATCATAGGCTGCAATCCGGAATTCACCCTACTCCGGTTTTTCACCGACATTAACATGTCGCACACCGGACTCTCTGACGATATTAATAAAACGAATGACATCGCCATGCGGAATATTTTTATCAGCAAGCAAAAGCAGGTCATGATTTGAACTTGCCTGAACCCGGTCGCGGACTTTCTCTGCCAAACGCAGAAGCAGCTCCTCGTCGCTCATAGAAAATCTTTCATCATCAAAGAAAACCAGAGTCTCACTGCCACTGCTGATATCCTGCACCACAGAGACCATGACTGCGGTCAGGGCGCTGTGGCTCCCGCCGCCGCGCAGCGGAGCCGACGGTAAGTCAAAAACCATCCCCGGCACAATGGTCAAACGATCATTCACCGCCAGCAGAAGCACCACGATAATGATGGCATCAATCCATGGTATATTGCCACTGAAACACTGAAACCATCGATTCCCGAAGCGGGAATGGACTGAACGGCGACCCTTGATCATCTCGCCCCAACTCTCTCTCTGATTACGCATAGCAAATCCGCTCTTTAAGAGGTTGAATCACCAGGGGTGAAAAATGCAATAATATTAGATGCGGCAGCCTCCATATCCAGAACAATCCTCTCGATCCTGACCATCAGCAATGCGTACATGGAATGAGAGGTTATGGCAACAATCAATCCGGCAACCGTGGTCACCAGAGCACGCATCAGGCCAACGGTCATATCTGTATTCTGAATCAGAGGTGTCTGCACACTGATCGCATGTACGATATAAATGACACCTAGCAAAGTTCCCAGCAATCCCAGCAATGGAGCAACCTGGGAGTTGACTGCCAGCGCGATAACACGTCGTTCAAGCCGTGATATCTCGGCCCGGCCTGTATTATCAACAGCATCACGCAATGTGCTCAAAGATCCGGTTCTATTACGAATTGCCGTCAGCACAACTGCCGCTACCGGACCGGGAGTCTCTTCACACAACATGATGGCCTCCTCAATATTGCCTCGGGATAACACATTACAAACCCCGTTTATAAAGTCCGATTGATCCACCTCGGCCCGTCTGAGATGAATCATACGTTCGAGAAAAACAATTATTGTAACGGCCTCCAGCAACAGGATAACCGGAAGAACAATTCCACCATAGCTTAAAAACATAATGTTATCTCCAGGCTCAAGGAGCCTTGTAACCTCTCATTTTCTTCAACATATCAATCCGTCGGAGTGCCTCATCCGCAGCCAGAGTTCCGGATTTCACAATTTTCTGTAAAATACTCACAGCCTTATGATACTCCCCTTTTTTTTCAAAAATCTCAGCCGCGCTGAATGCTGCACGCACCACCAGACTCAGCGTCGTATCATCATACCACGTGCCGGATGCTCTGCCATCTAAATAACGTAGCAACACCTCTGCGTAATAACACTCAACGGCCTCATCAAACCGCTCAAGTTTTTCGAGACAGCGGCCGGACTTGTAAAACAGTTCAATCAGCAGCGCCGAAGTCAGCTCTTTATTAACCGACATCTTCTGATAGGCCGCCAGCGCCTCTTTGTAGCGAACCTGATTGCCGGCCCCAAGCGCAAAAAGACAATTTCCCTTGCGTAACAATGCAAGCCGGCCCCATTTGCTCTCCGGATCATTCTCGAGAATTCCGTCCAAAAGCAGAATTGCCGCATCAAAACGAGCCAGTTCTATCAAGGCCTCCGACTGCAAAAAGCGTGCCTCTGATAACTTCTTACTTTCAGAATATAAATTAACCATACGGGTAATTGTCTCTACCGCCGCCGTAAAATCACCGCTGTTGAACATAGCGCGGGCCTCCCATAAAAGTGCGGTAGCAGCCCACTTTTCATTCGGAAAACCGACTGCATAGTCATCAAAATATTTTATGGCTGCGGCAAAATCGCGACGGTTGAACTTAAACTTACCAAGCCATAGAAGCATATCAGGAAAGAATCCGGACTCCGGGAAATTAATCACATAAGCCTTAGCAGCCTCCAAAGCCTCCTTATCACGCCCGAGACCATACAAACTTAATATCAGAAAGTATCGGGCTTGATCCAGTCGTGAAGGACTCTGTTCGGCAACCGCCGCAAAATCCTGCATCGCCTCCTGAAACATATATTTGCTGTAAAAAACCTTGCCTCTACCCATATAGGCATTTGCGGAAACAAGCGAATTGGTGAAATTCCTGATAACCATGGAATAGGTGTCCAGCGCCTGATCCAACTCTCTAGCGGAGCTCTGGATAGAGGCCACCCGTAAAAGTGCGGCAGAGGCCACATCCAAATGAGGATATCGTGAGGCAAGCGCCTGATAACGTTCCCTGGCCTCTTTCAGATGTCCAGCACGTTCAAGTGATTCCGCACTCTGATAGAGTGCCCGACCGGCATACTTAGAATCCGGATAGCGGTCTGTAAGCTCTTTATATGCAGCGGCGGCATCATCAAAACGCCGCTCAGCCATGAGTGCGTCACAGCGTTTGAGAGTACACTCGGACTTAAGGTCAATATCAGTTGCAAGCTCGGCCGCCTTTAAGAAGGCCCCACCCGCCTCTGTATAACGGGCCAGCTGAAAGAGCGCCCATCCTCGACCCTGCATCACCCGGCAGTCCATAGATGATGAAGGATAAGTTTCAAGCAGAATTCGGTATTCAGCAGCAGCGGCCTCCGGCTGGTTCATCTGAAGTAAAGAGTCGGCCAGTTTAAGATGAGCCTGCATAGAGGCTGTATCTTCAGGAAACTCACGCACAAGCCCCTTGATAAGCTGCTTCCCCTCGTCAATTGTATCGGCATCCAGGCAGAGCAGATCACCCAGCCGGTAACCAGCCAGCTTACGGGTCTCGGGGAGTTTTGCCCGCTCAAATGCTGAACGAGCATACGCAATTGCCTCGTTTGTGAACCCTCCGCTAAACTTGTATACACTCATCTCCACCTGTGCCTGCACACGGGGAATTTCAGATACGTGTTCGTTCATTGCGAGGGCATTCATTATCAGCGTGGCCTGATCAACTTTGCCCTGTTTCATAAGAATACGAGCTCTTAAAAGTGCCCCTTCACTAACTGCTTCGTTGGCGACACCAAGCTGTGACAACATCTTTAATATACGCAGCGCATCATCGTAGCTGGCCCGGCCATCCAGGGTCAAGGCCCACTCTAGTGCATTCGAAGCTCGAATATTCAAATTGGTCGTGCTTTTATCAATTCTCGAAAAAAGATTCAAAGCCCCCTCAAAGTCACCGGACTCCTTACGGGCACGGGCTCCGATTCGGATCATAGTCACACCGTAAACACTGTTACTCCTTACTCTGTCAGAGTTGACAATATTAGCAACATCGTTGAAACGTTCTTTATTGAAAAGAGCCAGCACCCTCCAGTAAAGCAACACATCGCCTTCAGAGGCAGCAATTACAATCCGGTTATTTTTCTCCAGAATATTCAGCATTTCGTCATACCGGTTCTGATTTGCCAGCGCCTCCAGCAGTATTGCAAGTGCCTTTTCCTGTGCGGCCCCCTCCTCACTCAGCAATGCTCTCTCCGCATTGCTCTGAGCCACCCGGTAAAGCCTGTCGTTTATAGCCTCCTGCGCAATCTGTAAATGCGAGGCATAAACCCCACTGCAAAAACAGCACAGTAAATAAATAAAAAATATCTTATAATAAGTATTCATTAGCGAAACTTAATCCCGGTTAATCACATAATTCAACCGGCAAAAAAACCGGCAAAATCTAAAAAACATACATTTATAATATATTATCTTAACCCCCTATTAGCAATTACAAACGGAGTCATTTCAAGATAAATCCACAAAAAAAGGTCCGCTGTTTCACACAGCAGACCTTTTTTTCAACTAGAGCATATAAATGTTTGAAATTCCAACATCCAACGCCGAACATCGAACATCGAATAAGAGGTAGCGCTCCGCGCAGTCATTAAAATAGTGAATCTATAAAAACGTACATAAAAAACAAAAATATTACTGTTTGTAACACAAAGACTAATAAATGGCTGCTGAAGGAACGATACGAAGGTCGTTCCTCCAGTAAAATCAGCCAAAATCCTCATCTTTAAAACACGCAGTGTTTTTTTCTAAAGCAGTAATGCTTATCACACAACCAAACAATGAGTGAGTAAAACGTTCGCATATCACTCAAATCTCGTTTGGTTGCGGCTCCGCTGCTTTAGTTCTTACCGCGGCCTTTAACACCGGCTGCATTAGCAGCTCCCTCTTTGACACCCTCATGCGGGCGGAGCCTGCGGACTGCAGCTCCGGCTTTCCACATCTCTGAGTTACGCATCTCTTTCAGTTCAACTTCCAGCTTTTTCTTATAATCAGGGGCACCGCAGGCACGTACTACACGACGAGCCTCTTTCTTTGAAACAACTGCCTCATAGAGATCTTTGAATACAGGCAGTGTCGCCTTCTTGAACTTAGGACGCCAGTCCAATGCACCGCGCTGGGCGGTAGCTGAGCAGTTTGAGTACATCCAGTCCATGCCGTTCTCATCTACCAGGCGAATCAGACTCTGAGTTAACTCTTCAACTGTTTCATTGAATGCCTCGGAGGGAGAGTGGCCATGATCACGCAGAACATCATACTGAGCCTCCATCACACCAGCGAGACAGCCCATCAGCACACCACGCTCGCCGACGAGATCGGAGGTGACTTCATTTTCAAAAGTTGTCGGGAAAAGATAACCGGAACCAATACCGATACCAATTGCAAGAGTGCGCTCTTTGGCATGGCCTGTAGCATCCTGTGCAACTGCAAAACTGGAATTGATGCCGACACCATTAAGGAAGTTACGGCGAACAGATGTTCCTGAGCCCTTAGGAGCAACCATGATAACATCAACATCGTCGTTAACAGAAACCTTGGTCAGGGAGTTATATACATAACCGAAGCCATGTGAAAAATAAACAGCCTTGCCGGCTGTCAGGTGCGGCTTAATGCGGTGCCATACATACTTGATTGCAGCATCATTGATCAGAATCATAATGATTGTAGCTTTTTCACACGCCTCTTCAACATCAAAAAGAGTCTTGCCTACCACCCATCCATCAGCTTCAGCGCGCTTCCAGTCCCCTTTAAAAGACTTATCCTGCCCAATGATAACATTAAGTTCGTTATCACGCATGTTCAGCGACTGCGCTGGACCCTGTACGCCATAACCTATGACAGCGATAACCTCATCCTTAAGCACCTTCTGTGCCCTCTTCAATGAAAATTCTTTACGTGTCACGACGGTTTCTTTTACGCCGCCAAAACTAATTTTAGCCATGTTATGATACTCCTGATTGTTTAACAATACCTCAGTTATATGTTTACGATTAAGAATCGAAAACAACTAACAAAAACCGGTTTTATCGATACATCCAAAACGTATCTCATATCCAGTTCTACTTAAAGAAGTGGAATTTAACCATAATTCAGGATTGTTGCCAAGTCTGAATATCTTCAAGTATCTCTAAAAACCACGGTTTTTGTTCAACAGTGGGTTCAAAACAATTATGCTTAAGTTCCACCCATCAGGCCCCCTGCGGCAAGCGTGACCACGCATCCACCAAGGAGAACCGAACAAGCAAATGCTGTGTTAATCGCTTTCATCATATCTCCTCCGAACGGCTGCACTCACTGACGGCGGTAAGCCGTACCGCAGTGCTTGGTTCGATCCTGTTTTCTGGTTGTTAGAACTCAGAGCACCTTCAGCACCCAGTACGCATGCCGTGAAAACAGACCTCGGAAATCATCCTGGTACTGCTGGAGTATCTCTCTGCCCAGCCCCCGGTGATCCCCGCACCTGTAAAGCGCACGGGCCAAGATGATTTCCCGCAAGCTCTCCGTGCGTTCTTCGAGTTTCTTCGTCCCCCTGGGAACCTTTGTCATGGCGTGCCCGCGCATGCCGGGCTTCTTGAGAAGTGCTGCAAGAGTTTTCGCAGCGGAGGGATCGGCAAGACGTTCGAGTGCAAGGGCGACCGAGCGATGGTGGGAAAGCGTAACGCTCGCATCCAGCCTTTCAGCCATGACGAGTATAGCTGGTACGGCCGAGCGGTCTCCTGCGTGGCCCAATGCCAGGATCAGGGAGTCAACCGGGGTAGGGAGGTGGGCGTAGTCGGCCATGCTGCCCTGGTAGATCTTTGCGTCCCACTCTGCGCTTCTCAGTGCGTCAAGCAGGGCGGGCACGCCGGTCTTGTCTTTGAACACGGCAAGAATCTGAGCATACCGCACCCTTGGCTCTCCCTTTGCTTTCTTGTAGGCCTGCCGGACGAGAGGAAGGGCCACGTTCCCGTGCGTCAAGATAACTGCAAGCGGCTTTCCCGCACTTTGAGGACTGGTTGCTTTTCCGTAAGCACTCACAGCCTGTCGGATAGCGGTTGCCGACAAAGGAAAGGAGTCTTTGTGAGATAGAACTTCTGCCGGGAGGCTGCCGATGCCGACGAGATGTTTCTGCAATGCTTTCACGTTAATGTTTCGAGGCGAGGTGCCGTTCTTTGCCGCGGTCGCTGCGGCGACACCGGCTGCATAGCCCTGATTAGCCATGTCCAACTGCATGCGGACCATCGCCAAAGCGTCGCGATCCATGCTTATGCCCAGACCAATGACCAGGATGTTGTCCAGGCCGCGCGGAAGCAGACAGCGATAAGGAGTGTAGCACGTTCCGCCCGGTGCCGGATGGTTCTTCTTGCGTGACTTGGCATCGTGGGGAAGGAGTTCGAAGAACGGGGAACTCGGATACCCGTGTGAGTCATAGTCGCTACCCGAGAAGACAATCGAGTTCGGATAGGTTCGTCCCGCGATCTGGTCAATGTAGCGCATGACAAAATCACCGACAACTCGCCGCCTTTCTCGCGTTTGTATAAGGGTTACGACATCATAATTGTTTTTATTGGCGAGATTTGCGCTTGTGATTGCACGCCACACATCGATCATGTCCGACTCATCAACAAGCAGGTAATCGTTGTTTCTGTAGGCGGAATTAAAGGGGCGAGAGCCAAGACCGGTGCCCTGCAGCGCGATGTTGCCCTTTTCGATGGTTCCGTACATATAATCCGCACCCGCAGCAATGGCCACATCTCCGTTGCCGGTTCCGTCAATGACCACTTTTGCAAGCACAACACCGCGACCTTCCGGTGTGCAGACTACGACCCCTTTGACCTTGTTGCCGTCAATAAAGACACCGCATCCCAGTGCGCGGAACCAAACAGCACCTCCAGATTTGTGGAGCTCCTTGCGGTACCACTCCATCTTCGTCTCGATGTTGTTGGGGAAAGGGATTTCTTTGGCGAAGCCGATACTCTTTCCATGATACGGCTTTCCGATAAGCCCGAGCGTCCCGACACCCCCGAGGCCTTCCTGGTATTCAATGCAGAGCGTACGAGCGCCCTCGCGTGCTGCGGCTATTGCAGCGGGAGCCCCGGCAGTGCCGCCGCCAATGACAACCACGTCAACGTTGGCCAGCACCGCCACCGCAGTTCCGCCGCAGAAAACTGTCGGAAGTTTCCTGTCTACGGGGCGTTCGCCAACGAGGACCTCGCGTATATCGCCCGTGGTCGTAGAGACCGCTTTTACTCCCGGCACTTCAACCCCGCTGGGCTTGGGCAGTGCCTTGGCCTGCTTTGCCGCAGCCTGTCCTATCTTCGAGCCGATCGCAATCAGACCGCCGGGCTGCAGGAACTTAGCCGCCGCCTTCCGTGAAATACCGGCACAGCCACTCAATACATAAAGCCGCTCTTGGTCTCTCGGTTGGAAACTCGCGACAGGCGCGCTGTCGGACTCCCGGCATTGAATGGGATTTGGAGGTATGCAGAAGAGCTTCTCGGCTCCGCGCAGCAGGCCGGTGGAAGGCGTTTTATCACGCGCGATCTGCTCAGCCTTGGCCAGCGACGCGTAAGAGAAATCGGGCATGTCGATCTCAAACTCGAGGGTCGTGCTTTTCGGTGATGAAGATTTATTCTTGCCCTTTTTGCCTTGTCTGCTACCTTCCAGTACGGTCCGTTCAAATCGGACCTTGCCACCGGGCCACGGCACCGATTTGCAGCCGGCCATCCGGCAGACCCAGGCGTTATCCGTGGCATCGACGATTACCTTGGCGATGACTGCCTGCCTGCCGCTGCGGTTGGCCATAACCACGCCGCAAGGTCTGCCGTCCCGATCTCGAAGAACATCGGTAATGTACGAGGCGTATCGGAAAACTACGCCCGCATCGAGGAGCCTGGCTGCTAGTTCGGCTTTCACCTGACCGGGCGTGGAACTGCGTTCCCTAAAACGTAGAGTAGCGCACATGTCCTCGCCCAGGTATAGCCGTGGAGCTACCAGAAAGACCTTTGCCCCGCCACGGGTAGCAGACTCGGCCGCTGCCACGCCGGCCGACGTTCCGCCAACAACCACAACATCGGCATAACCGATCACAGGAATTTCGCGCGCTGACTGCATCACGTGACTTGTGTCCACGGCATAGCCCCTCTGCAAAAAAACAACGCTCATAACCAGCGTCAATATCAATTGGATTATCGTCTTGTTCATCAAATTTCCTTCTCGAACGCCCAAAGGCGCAAAGAAGAGAGGTTCACTCACCAAAAATATGCACCAGCGGCAGACGGTTCTTCAAGTTTCTGATCACCGGCATAAACTCCGAGAGCTTCATGTCGAGCGGAACAAATAAAAACAGGATTGAACTTCTGTTATTCTTTCCACCGGCAGTAGCAATCAGCGGCAGCAGCTCACTCCACTTTTTAAAGAGATACTCCTTGGGCGTAAGTTTCGGATCAAATCCCTCAACACTCCAATCCTCTTCAATAAAAATAAGTTTTTTTTGCAGTTTACCTGCATCATCACGTTTAACATGAACCTCAAAGGGCTGTGGATTTCGTCCCTTACGCTCACGCCAGCTCTCGTGCGGCAGAAAGGCCCTGTAATAAACGCCCCCCTCCACCCGTCCGTGAAGTTTAAGTCCCATACCGTCGAGCATTCTGAAAACGGAGGCGATCGCGCGGGCCTCTTTAACACTAAGATTTTCATCAAAAGCCAGCGTCAGATAAAGGTCCTTACCCAGCTCTCTCTGTTTCTGCATCCAGGCCATTGCGCTCTTAATATCCTCACTTCGATCTATACTGCCCTCTGCATCTTTGAGATCGAGCATCATCTCACCATCCGTTATTCTAGCAGTGATCACCAGAGGCATCAACTTCGAGACAGCCGATGTAGGACGCAGAATCACCTCCATCAAGGCTCCACGCGGAACCTCCTCTGCCAACGTTATCCGTCCGTAAGCTTCATCCTTGCGAATCCTCTGCGGCAGGTCAAACACGGTAATATCATTAAAAAGCGATATTACAGAACATGGTGGCTGATACCCGGATTTATCGGATGCAGCGGCTCTCTTTCCACTCCATTCACCTGCTGTGAAAATCACTCCGTTACGAAGCAGCGCTTCATCGGGCTCGGAATCCAGCAAATGCGAGCTGAGAGGACATTCCTCGGCTCCTTCAATATCCAGTCGTCTGACAAAAACCTCAAAACTCTCACCAAGCGGCCAGTACTTGAACTGCATGCTATCCACACATGAACCACGTTTAATTCCCAGAAATTCAACTGCTTTAACAATATCATCCGGCTTGGCTACACTGACCGCCACTGCTTCATAAGCACGATCGCTTCCCGGCGCAACCACTAAAAATTCGACTGTGGTTCCCTCGCTTTGGCCAGTTGACTCCACTAGCAGACGTACTTCACGTTTTGTCTTATCTGCAATAACGCCCTCCAAAAGCAAGCTGTCGGCTTTAACCGGCTGGCTCTTCTGCCATTTTCTGACCGAATTGGTATTAACCATCACCCAGACATCAGGACCATCGAAATCCTGCGCTGCCGCGGACAAAGTTAAAACCATAAACAACATTACTAATCTCATAACATAATTCCTTTAAATTCTGAATAGTGACTGTCTCGCTGAAAAACTTCTTGTTTTTCACCCTGACCCCTAAGCCCCTGCCGTTCGAAAACCTTTCGAACGGAGTCCAGTTAAATCGCTCATTTCATAGATCTTAAAAATCTGGCAAGTTTCAAGTCATCGCACTGAACCTGATCACAGAACCAGTTGATCAACCATTTGCTGGCGGTAATTGCACATACATCTATATCCACGCTCTCAGTAACAAAGAGTGCGTAATCATCTGTCTCAGCCCTGAAAATATTATGTTTGGCACGATGCTCATCATAATATGGATAGTCAACCGAGCGCATCAGCTGCTCTTCAGCATCAAAATGCTCAACAGCATATTTGACAACCTGATCAACCGCCCAGGAAAGTTCCTCGCGCTCTACATTTCCCTTGCTGGCCATTTCAAAGAAACGGTCAACAAGATCTGCATACTCCTCATGCTGCTTGTCTATTAAAGGTATCCCCGTTTTCAAAGAATCACGTTCAGATATTATCATTTTTAACTCTCTCTTTTAATCTGATTAATTTAGGTTGAATTCTACCCGATTAACTCCAGTTTCACCACAAAAATCGTAACCGTTAAGCTTATACTTGTTGAGAAAAATTCGTTGTGACGAGCCCCATGTAGCCCGCTCGCGCCGCGAGCGCGGCTCTGGCAGGCCTCAGTCGCGGCGCGACTGGGCTACAGGAAAATACAGTCCTTGTGCAAACCGTCTAAGCTTAACGGTTACCAAAAATCGGCTCTTGATGGAGAATCTGGAGCAGCACTGGGACGAAACAAAACTACCAGACGGCAATCGTTTCTTTGACTATAAACACAAGGAAAGCGGGGCCGAAATTCTCAAGACTCAGCACCCGGAATTTGAATTATGGAGTCAGGGAGTTCACGCACGCAACGGTGTTTCCTGCGCTGATTGCCATATGGCCTATATGCGCGATGGAGCTTCCAAGGTGTCTGACCACTGGGTGCGCAATCCCCTGTTGAACATCAACCGCTCCTGCCAGACCTGCCACCGGAGATCTGAAGCAGAGATGCTGGATCTGGTCGATAACATTCAGGAGACAAATTTCAATCTGCTACAGCGTGGTGGTACTGCCTTGATGGCCCTGCTGAATGCCGTTAAAGCCGCTAAAGATGACGGTGCCACCCAGGAGCAACTTGAACCTGCTTTGGAGTTACAGCGCAAAGCGCAGTGGCGTCTGGACTACATTGCCGCCGAAAACTCCATGGGGTTTCATGCTCCACAGGAAGCGGCACGGATTCTAGCCGAAGCGGTGGACTATGCCCGGCAGGGAGAGATAGCCGCCCTCAAGGCTGCTACCGCTAAGTAGCAACCTTAGTTGCTATGAATTCAACTTCTTGTTTGTTATAGGCGTTTTTTAACTACGAAAAACACTAAAAACACGAAAGAATGAAGACTTCTTTTCTGTATAAATAAGGCTCTTCATTAATTTTTATGGGATGCGTCTAAGTTTGGTTATTCCGACTTTTGTGTGGATAACCCAGTAATGCTAATAATATTACCAGTTCGAAGGCGCAATTTCAAAGTGCGCCTTCGGATGTACACAGGCTGGACAAACCGCAACTGCTTCGACACCAACGTGGATATAACCGCAGTTGCGACAGCGCCATGCTGTCTGAGCATCATCACGTTTAAAGGATGTCCCATCCTGAATTCTGGCAGCCATAGCACGATATCTCTCGCCATGGAACTTCTCAGCAACAGCGATGCTCTCCATTGCCAGGGCAATCAGTTCAAAACCCTCTTCGCGGGCAACCTTTGCAAAATCAGGGTACATGTGCTGCCACTCATGTTCTTCACCGGCAGCGGCATTATTGAGGTTGTCAAAAGTCTCTCCAATCACGCCGGCAGGTAAGCCGATATTGATCTCAACTTCACCACCCTCCAGAAATTTAAAGAGACGTTCGGCATGCTCTTTTTCCTGTAACGATGTTTCTTCAAAAGCTGCAGAAATCTGGACATACCCATCTTTCTTGGCTTTGGATGCCCAATATGTATAGCGGTTGCGGGCGGCAGATTCACCGGCAAATGCCGTTAATAGATTCTTTTCGGTCTGAGTTCCCTTGATCGAAGCCATAATAATATCTCCTTTTTGTTGTTTATAAATAGTTGTTTAATAATATCAGCTAGTGGCAAAAAAGACAAGCAGAAGCACCTGACTGGAGAAACAGCGTTTTTCTATCCACCAGCTTCCGTCTTTGCTACGTTGGTCTTAATCTGTGTTAATCTGTGTAATCTGTGGATAAAACTCTTTCTGTAAACTTACTCTATACGTGTTGCTCGGAGTCGGAAGAAGCCTCTGCTGTCATTCGGAGCATACGCTCTCCACAACTCCCTTTCACTTGAATCATCAATTAGGACATTCCTGATTCCGTCGGTACTCCATGGTCCAAAGATTGTGGGTGACCATATCGGTTCAAGTATCACGTCGATTGATTCTTTGGATTTGAAATACAAGATAGCGAAAGTATCCGCTTCATCATCTACATTCATCAAGTCGGCTGTTGTGTATACATTCGTCGCTATGAGATCAGAGGCATACTTTATAAGATTCGGTATGCCATCACCAGCCGGAGTGCCTTCATCAGCCTGTTGCCCCACCGGGATGCCGGTTGAAAGTACCCAATTATCGTAACTCTGATCACTTATCTCATCAACCAAGGAAACCCGCAATCTCATGAAACCTCTGCTGCCCAGCGGTATTGATGCCTTCCAGCACTCAAGGTTTTCATCTTCTGATATCAATTCCCTTTCGATGCCTATAGTTGACCATGGCCCATTCAACGAGATAGCCCATATCGGCTGAAGTAATACGCCAGTAGATTTTTTAGATTTCGAGTATTCAATTGAGAAACCACCTGAACCATTATCAACTGACATGGTCATCAAATCTACGGTGGCGCACTTCAGCATTGCAGTCAAGTCACATGCATATTTCAACAGATTGGGAATACTATCTCCTGCCGGCGCATCACTTTCTCCTCGCGCATCAAGCGGTACGTTCTGAGACAGCACCCAGCCACTGAAATCATTTGCCTCTTTGAAACATAGCAAAGCTGGATAACCATCCATATACCAGGTGTCAGTAAAGTCCCAGCCTGCAGATGTAAATGTTGCTTCGAGTTGCATTTCTGCTGTTGTAATGCCTATGCCCGCTGCACTAGTGGTGTAGCCAGATGTCTGTGTATCCCAGAAACAGTCTGTTATTGTTGTCCCAGTAGAAATCCAACCTCCTAAACCACCGCATTGGTCATCACCGGTAACAACACCAGCTGAGTAGCAGCGAGTTGCCGTAGTCCTATATAAATAACCGATTAAACCTGCACTATAGTCATCCCCTGATACTGTTGCAGTCGAATAGCATTTCTGAATGGATCCATCAATATCTCGACCGCATATTCCGCCAATATAGTCATCTCCGGAGAAAGAACCTGTTGTATAACAATTTTCAATAGAGGCTGTATCGCTTCGTCCGCATATGCCACCAACATAGTCGCTTTCAGTTGATGAACCTGTTATCTGGGCATCAACTACACCAAGGTTGGAAATACGGGCACCTGGATCAAGGTAGCCAAAGAGACCGAGGTAATTAATTCCCGCACCGGCAGTGTTTATCACCAGATTTCTGATAACATGCCCATCACCATCAAAGATTCCGGTAAACTCAGTTCCTCTAAATGAGGAGGTAAATGGTGATGGAGATATCAAAGCTGTTGTATAGCTTTCACCAGTCAGATCGATATCCTCTTTCAGCACAAAGTACTTACTATAATCGGCGGTGGTTGCTGCGAGGTAGAGCAAGTCCGGTTTAGAGAAGATCATATATGGATCAACAGCTGTACCGGCACCACCACCGTATGGGCCTGTATTATTAATGGTAACCGTAACCTGAGCACTGTGCGTTATACCGTCCTTTATATAATCAGCCTTAACGGTTATTGTCTGATTTGCGGCGACACCCTTTGCCGAAAGCAAACCGAATTTATTGATAGACGCATTATCTCCGACGATAGACCAGATGACACCAGATGTTGGGCTTTCAGTTGAGCTGTCGAAATAATGGAGAACGCAATTGTATTGAGCTGTCCGCCCTTCATCCATAGAGCTTGGTCCAGTGATTGTAACAGATGTAATATCAACCACATAAGTTGCGGTTACGGTAAGATCTGCGGTAATGCTGCTAAAGACAACATCCCAGCCGTTAAAGATCCACCCTGCCGCTGCATCAACACTCGGAGAACTTGCGCCACTCTCATAAGGAATGCTCTGAACGGTCTGGCCGCTTAATGTTCCATTATCACCTGCTAAGAAAGTTACAGTGAAGTTCTTGCGGGTATAGGTGGCGGTTACGGTCGTATTTGCCGTTATACTGTTGAAAGCAACGTTCCAACTACTGAACTCCCAACCGTAGGACGAGGTCACCGTTGGTGCTGTGGCTCCGCTTTCGTATGCTATGCTCTGCACAGTCTGTCCGCCAAGGGTCCCATGCTCTCCCTGCAAGAAGGTTACCGTGTAGTTCTTGCGAGTATAGGTGGCTGTAACTGTTGTGTCTGTGCTTATGCTGTTGAATGCAACATCCCAACCGCCGAACTCCCATCCATAGGATGGTGTAACACCTGGTGCAGTGGCACCGCTTTCGTATGCTATGCTCTGAACTGTCTGTCCGCCAAGGGTTCCATGCTCTCCCTGCAAGAAAGTTACAGTGAATTTCTTGCGGGTATAGGTGGCTGTAACTGTCGTATCCGTTGTTATGTTGTTAAATGCAACGTCCCAACTGCCGAACTCCCAACCATAGGATGGGGTTACAGTTGGTGCAGTGGCACCGCTTTCGTATGCTATGCTCTGAACTGTCTGTCCGCCAAGGGTTCCATGCTCTCCCTGCTGGAAGGTAACAGTATAGTTCTTGCGGGTATAGGTGGCTGTTACAGTAATATCCGCCGTAACATTATCAAAGGCTGTGTCCCAGCCAGCAAACTCCCAACCATATTCATGCGTGACAGTTGGTGCTGACGCAGAATGCCCATAATCAATACTCTGAACGGTCTCTCCGGTCAAAGAACCGTGATCACCCGGCATAAAGATCACTGTGTTGCTGGAAAGCACATAGGTTGCTGTAACGGATATATCGGCTGTCACATTATTAAATGCCACATCCCATCCGGTAAAGAGCCAACCGGTTTCAGGTGTAACAGAGGGTGCTGTTGCACCACTTTCGTACGCTATGTTTTGCACTGTCTGACCAGCAAGGGCTCCATGCTCTCCCTGCAGGAAGGTAACCGTGTAGTTCTTGCGGGTATAGGTGGCTGTAACTGTCGTATCCTCTGTTATGTTATTAAAAGCAACGTCCCATCCCTTGAAGTCCCAGCCATAGTCAGGTGTAACCAATGGAGCAGAGGCCGCACCCTGATCAGGGATTGACTGTTCAAGATCGCCGGTCAAAGACCCATGCAGTCCCGAGTTAAAGGAGATCGTCCAGAGAGGAACAAACGAAGCCGTCAGGTTGAATGCTCTGTCAAACCTGACTGAAATGGTCTCATCCTGCAATAAACCGGATACTATCAAATCCGTATCACCGATCCACTCAACAAAGCAGTTCTTTGCATCCGGGGTAGCTGTAAGATTAGTGACGCCCCCTTCAACCAGCCAGAGGTTGGTAATATTGACACCACCCTGACCTGAAACAGGGACATTCATTTCAAAAGCAATGGAGAGCGCATTAGTGGGGCAGCTCCCTGCCTTCAGTTCCAAGCCGTCGTTGAGTGTATCAAAGTCGGAGTCGGGTTCTCTCGGATCACATCCAGCCAGCATCTCAGCAACATTAGAACAATCATCCTCATCCGGATCATCATTTCCGCTATGCAGGGCATTGGATATGGTGTTATAACCCCACCAGCGTTCCTCCCAGGCATCCTCAAGTCCGTCATCGTCTGAATCCATCCCTGGCGGGAAGAGAACGAGAACGGTGACATTGGTTTCAACCGCGGGAGGTTCTGCCTCATATTCGCTATCATAGGCTGATTCAGCACGAACGGTCACGGTATCACCGCCGCTCGCCTGCTCAATGGAAACCACACCGCTTTGAGTATTGCACCAGCCCCCGAAGAGCAAAGTGACTGCATCGTCCTCAGGGTCAATCGCTACAACAGGTGAGATGTCAAAGGGCTGCCCTTTATAGAAGGTCAACGTACCAGCGGGAACCTCGGTAAAGACAGGCGAAGCGTTATCCAGAATCACCGGATTGCTGTCATACACTTCACTATACAACTCGCCATCATAGGCTTTTACAGCGCAGAAGAAGGCTTCGTAATGGGTCATTCCAAAGTCAACCGGAGTAAACACCGCATTGGTTGCACCTTCAATAGCAGCAATCGGAGCATTTGTCACACCCATCCACCATTGATAGGAGAGCGTACAGGAATCTTGATCAGGATCATCCGTCTCAACTTTCGTAACAGTGAAAGTGTCAGAGTTGTAGAGATTAACACCCGGCACATCAGCCGGTTCCACCTGCACTAAAGTAACCTCAGGGGGACGGTTCATCATAGTAAATGTCTGAGCAACACTGTTCAATGCCTGATTCGGGTTGATTGAAGATGCTTCGGCACCACTCTGATTGCCCTCGTTCGGCGTAATGCTAAAATACCACTCCTCGCCGCGTACCAGATAGCTGGCGGGTAACAGTGCGTAGCTGTAGCCGTTGTAATGCCCGGCAACTGTAGTCTGATAACGAGGTGCGGCATCACCAATCTGGTAAAATGTGACCGTTGAACCGGTCTCCACATCTGAATTGATATCAGTATAGCGCCAGAGAGCCATCAGGTCATCACCGAAACCGGGCTCCTGATAACTGAGGTGCAGATCGTCAGCCA